>ERZ1048872.33-NODE-33-length-153314-cov-7.790094_pt1 | contig 153314 bp, 131 predicted proteins | sample MGYA00383100_ERZ1048872 | MGnify/ENA primary metagenome ERZ1048872 (study PRJEB29581, sample SAMEA5548370) | metagenome | biome: marine; feature: coastal; material: water | depth 50 m | study: Short-term variability in the microbial, nano- and picoplankton...
CTAACATAAATTTAATACTAGGTCGCCTCATACGAGGCGACCTTTTTTTATGACCTCGAACACACCTCAAACCCAGTGCTGTTGTCTTTTAGATACACTTTTAGAAACCGTGAAGAAGTAATATTCTAAAGGTGGTTTGGTTTTTGTTGATTCGTATTCTAGACAAACATTGTATACACAGAACATATGAAACATTTAATATCCTTAACTCTAGTTCTTTTAACATTCACTTTTGCCCATGCAAGCTTGGTAATTGTTAATGGTCTTTCACATGAGCACACTGTGCAAAATGGCCTAAAATCTCAAGGTTCCATCATAATCAAAAATACTTCTGAAACTCCTAGGAGAGCCAAAATATATAAAACTGATGTGGTACATAAGTGCGATGGTCAAACAACTTTTATTGAAGGTTCAGACCGAGAACGTTGCAACTCAGAATGGACATTGCTCTCAGACAACGAGATCATTATCCCATCTCAACAGTCTTATACATTAACATACGAGTTAAACCCGGGAGAAGACGTTCAAGGAGTAGGAAGCTATTGGGGTGTAATTATGGTTGAAGAAATAAAAGACCTCGACACCACTTCACCTCAAAGAGGAGTGACCGTTACATCGCTCATTAGATATGCGATTCAAATCATTTCAAATTTTGATTCAGAACCTGTAAAAGATTTAGAAATAGCAGGTGTCGATATTGATACCACCAAAGAAAACAACCTGATTGCTGTTAGTGTAAACAATAACGGCAATTTCATGTTAAAGCCAATCATGATTCTCGAATTGTATAATGACCTTGGAGAGCAGGTGTATCGTACCGAAATTCCATACCAAAAGGTATACCCTGGCTTCTGCAAATTATTTGAACTATCAATCAACGAAGTTCCTCAAGGCACGTATAATGGTATTATCGTCGCAGATTGTGGAGATGAAAACATCTATGGTATGAACATAGAAATAGACGTCCCAACCCCTAAAACCAAAATTTAATCTATATGGGACTTAGGCTCTACATCAGGGCTGTTTTATTCGCATTAATTCTTACGAGTGGTACAGCACAGGCACAAATTAGCCTAACGCTGTCGAACCTGCCAGAAGGTGAAGTCAAACCGGGCAAAACCCAAACCATTGTATTAAATGTTGCTAACACAACAAACGACACCTTAGATCTTCGTTTAGATTTAAAAATCCCTAGACCATTAAGGGCTCTAGTTTTTAATAAAAAAGTAAAGCTTTTACCCAAAAAAAGCTCCCCTATACTTATCCCTATATCCATTCCTCGGGCAACAAAATCGGGTAATTATTCGCTCGGATTTGGCATTAAGCTCGATGGAAAATCACTTGCCACTCAAAAGGTGACTTTCGCTGTTGCCAAAATCACCGACGTCAATGTAGAACTGATTGAATATCCGTCTTACGCAAGATCCGTTGATACAATCAAAACACGTTTCATGATTATGAACAACGGAAATGCCCCAGAACAACTACTGCTCACAAGTAGAAATGGGATAATCAAAGCCAAAAAAAACCAAATCATCCCGGCAGATTCGACCGTATTCATCGACATGTGGATTATTAATGATCCAAAAACATACGAAGTGGAAGATCAACTGATTGACCTTTTTTGTGACATAACAGACATCAGTCAGTCTGTGGGTGACCAAGAGATTATTAAGGTGTACCCCGCACGTACCGTTAAAGTTGACCCATTTTTTCGCTACCCCATTTATGTGAATGCAAGCTATTTCACACAAAACACAAATGGTGCGTTTTACAATACGATTATACAATACCAAATTTCCGGAAAAGGACCTTTGGACGTTAACAAAAAGCATAATCTAAATTTTGCCTATCGTGGGCCAGGGGCAGTTAGGATCACACGTATCGGTAATTTCTCCCAGAAGTTTGTTCACTACAGTACCAATAAAACAAATGTATTTATTGGTGAAAAAACCTTCGGTTTGTCTGACCTTACAGAGAACTTTAGATTTGGTACGGGCGTCGAATTTAACACCAAGGTTCAAAACTCCTTTTCATTTGGAGGCTATTACAACAGGCCCATTTTCCAGCCTGAAATTCGCGAACAATTTGGAAGTTTTGTAAGCTATCACACCAAGAAACAATACACCTACAGGATAAACTCCCTCAACAATTATTTACGCGAAGGTCAAACGATTAACCTAACGTCGCTTCAAGTTGACTTCACCAACTACACGGATTGGCGATTTGCTGCTGAAGCTTCTCGAAGTTTTAGCGAAGGGAAAGACGGAAACGCCGCGTCGTACAACACCAACATTAATTTTAACAAATTTAGGCTTAGCAGCAGTGGCCTTTACGCCGATAAAAACTTTAAGGGTTACTACAACAACTCGCTGAACTTAAGCTTAAACACTTCCTACACTTTTGAAAAAATTGGTTTTCAAATAAATGGAAATTACAGCAACTCCAACCCCAATCTCGACACGGTATTCAGTGTTGCGCCAATTTCGTTCTTTTTAAGTAGTGGTATCATTGGCAAGTTTAGCAAACATTTTGACATGCAAGTATTGGGTGTTTATAGAGAAAAAACAGACCGGCTTGCTTCAAAGAACTTTGACTACACAGAGAATCGTGTGAGACTAACTATGGGCTACAAACGTGGCAAACTATCTTCTAGATTTTTGTCGGAAGCGGGAAATACAACAAACAAACTGACTATAGGCACCACAAAAAGTTTTGGTTATGACGCACAATTACAGCTTAGCTATCGACCCAAACCAAACTTCTGGGTTTCCTCCTTTACTCAATACCTAAATAATAACAGATTTACGCAGGAAGCGGAAAAATACCTGTTGTATGGTATGGATGCAAACATAAGACAAGGGAAAAAATTCACTATGACGCTCGAGTTCCAAAATCAATACTTGATCGAAGACCTGTACAATGACCGAAACTTGTTAAACCTAAAACTAGGCTACCAAATAACACAACACCAACTTCTTCAGCTAACAGCAAACAGAGGTATTTTGCACCAAGCACCTGTACGAAAAGATTGGTTTATATCAGCCAATTACAGCGTAAGATTAGGTGTGCCTATGGTGCGCACAATGGCTTTAGGTTCTCTTGAAGGAAAGCTTATCAACGGTGGGGTTAAGTCTGTTGACAATGTTGTTCTCATGCTCGACGGACAGTTGATAACGACAAATGAAGATGGCTCTTTTACATTTAACAACGTTAGGCCAGGTAAACATCAATTGTATTTGGACCGAGCCACTATTGGAGTGCGTGACCTACCCGACCAAAAACTCCCAATTGAGGTTGACATTTTTGCGGAAAAAACAAGTGCGGTGTCTATCACTATGACCAGAAGTGCAAGAGTTTCTGGACAAGTCACTATGGAGAAGGTTAGGTCTTTTCAATCTAAGAAAAAAGAAGTAAAACTTCCTTCAATTATCGTTGAAGCGTCGATGGGTGAAGAAAACTTTTTAACTCGAGCTGACATTAATGGCAATTTCGTTTTCGGAAGCCTCAGACCCGGATTATGGAAAATTAGACTAGTTCCCACATATTGGAAAGATGACTTTATCATTAAAACGCCTTATCTTGAGATGGACTTAATAGCTGGGCAGGACGAAACCATAGAAATGAGTATTAAACCCAAACAACGGAGGGTTAAATTTTTTAACAGTTCGGGCAACCGCTTAAAAGTTGGAGGAAAATGAAAAAGTTATCACTCATTTGTCTAGTTATGTTTCTAAGTTTGGATGCGATATACGCCCAGTCCTATTGGAGTTATGACGACCATAGCTTAAGTCTACAAATGCCAGAGATTAGCTTAATCAGTGTTATGCCGGCGAACTATACCGTAAATTTATCTCTAGGCCTCCCTGATCGTGCTGGTGACAAACCTGGAGAAACTGGAGACTCGAAAGATGATAACACCTGGTTAAACTATAGTTGCTCAAGAAGATACAGAGGGAGTTTCCGCAAGGTATATGCTCAGATTACCTCAGGGAGTGTTCCGGATGGATTAGCCGTAAATTTAGAAGTTAAAAACCTTCAGCGTAATGGCCGAGGAACGTGGGGTAGGCGATATTCAAACTCTATCACCTTATCAAATCAACCTCAAGTCGTTGTCAATAGAATAGGTGGAGGCTGTACAAGGCGTGGCACACGTTTTGGCCATCAATTGATTTACGAATTAAAACTAACCGACATAGACCAGTTGGTAGTAGACGACGATAAGACATATCTAACCATCACTTATACGATCAGCGACTAATGAAAAAATCAGCGATATGCCTCTTTCTTTTAGTTGTAGCGACAACGGTATTTGGACAACAAATACGTATTCGTGGTAGTGTAGACTTCTCCTTCAACTTAGCAAACATTCAACCCGGTGAAGACTACAGCTTGGAAACCGAAAGTAAGCAAGACGGTGTTCGCTTGGACATCAAAAACTTGAGAAGACAAGCAAATTGGCGTGTAACCGTAAGCAAATCAGATATCAATTGGGACAACAATGTTAAGGTATACGTTCGACGGACAAGCTCCGGGAATGGAAACGGTTCACTTTGGGGTTGCTCCAACTATACACAAATTCGGAATATGCCCCAAACCGTATTGCAAGGTCGGGGAGCCCTCAACAATATATACTTACAATACAAATTAGACGGAATATCATTATCCCTTCCTGCAAACACATACAATACAGACATAATCTACACGCTGTATGAGCAATGATGCAGTTGGACCTTTTGTAACGAAGCTCGTAATATCACTTATCGCTTTAATTTTAATTGGCCCATTGTCAATCGACATCCCGACGATTCCACTTACACTGCAAACCTTTGTACTTGTTGTCACTGCGTACTGGTTTCGTTGGTCCGCGGTTTTTGCAGCTGTCATTTATGTATTGGCTGGACTTGCAGGGTTGCCAATATTCAGCGGGTTTGAAGCCAATCCAGATATATTACTTTCACCTTCTGCTGGTTTTGTGATTGGGTTCCCGATAATGAGTTTATCAGTTGTTATTTTGCAAAATAACAGCACAGGTTTCTTCAATGCTTTAATGTTGTTTTTGGTAGCCCATGTGACACTGATTATGTTCGCTGTTATCTACAATTATTTTGCTGGTTTTAGTTTTATAGGCTTTACTCACATCTTTCTAAGGCTGATGCCTTCCTTATTGATTAAGAGCATCTTGGCTAGTTTGGTTGTGAATTACGTTGGTGTACCCAAGCGTCTGCGCGCATAAGTCACACGGTAAGATTTCAAAATGACAAAGGAGTTGAAACACTACTTTCCAAGGAAAAAGTAAAATATGACATCCGAAATGATGATTTCTACATTCTGAGAAGGCTAATTACACGACGCCCTGTGCATCAGCTATACAAGTATTTTAAAAAACTAAAAACGTTACAGAAAGAATAGTCAGTGTACCTTTGCCTATGCACAAAACTCAAGGGTTAAAAATAAAACGTTACCCTGCTTCAACAAACAGATCACTTCAAGCATGGAGTGCGGCTGACGAGCACATACTCCTTCAATTAAAAGACTTTGACACCACCAAATCCAATGTAATTACCTACGGTGATTCATTTGGTTATTTGACGGCTCAAGTCGATACAAAAAACCATTATGTTGTCGTTGATTCTGCTTCTCAACAAGGAGCGATTTCTAAAAACATTGCTGAAAATAAGGTCAAGTGGTCTTATTCTTTTTTAACACCTCTTGCCAAACCGGCGTTAAAACCGACCATCGGGCTGATGAAGATTCCTAAATCTTTAGACCTTTTTGAATTGTTTCTAGATCATTTCACTCAGCATGCGAGTGTGAAAGGTCAGATGATTTGTTCGTTTATGACACGTCATTTTAGCAAGCAAATGGTTGAAATATCGGAGAGATATTTTGACGATGTGAGTCAGTCCAAAGCGATAAAAAAGTCGAGATTCCTGATTTTAAAAACACCTATAAAAAGAGAAAAAAGAGACGTAATTAGCACTTATTCACACGAAAACGACACAATTCGTCAATATTTCGGCGTTTTTTCATCAAATTCCGTAGATCATGCAAGTCAGCTTTTGATACAAAATTTACCTGAAATCAAAAACGAAATGTCTGTTCTGGATTTGGGTTGTGGGAATGGAATTATTGGGAAAGTCGTATTGCAAAAAAGCCCAAAATCTACTGTTCATTTTGTTGATGATTCATATTTAGCTTTAGAGAGTGCCAAACTTAATGTGGAAGGTGACAACGCTTTATTTCATCATCTGCATACGCTAGACAGCTTTGCCCCTGATTCATTTGATGTTGTTCTTACCAATCCACCTTTTCATATAGAACATGAAATCGATATTAGTCTTCCCATTAGACTTTTCAAGGAGTCACATCGAATCCTTAAACCAGGCGGCGAATTGCGTGTTGTTGCAAACCATCATTTAAACTATAAGACTCACTTAGATAAGGTATTTAACAGCGTAGAGGTGGTAGCTGAGAATGAAAAGTACATAGTTTACTCATGTGTTAAATAGACCCAGAAACCAAAAGCGAGCGTTGAATACTTCAACACCCGCAATCCAGCCTAATTACACACTAGTTCTTAATTATAATCTTTCATAAACGCCTGCTATGCCTTGGCCTCCGCCAATACAAGCAGTTACAATTCCATAGCGCTGCTCACGTCTTTTCATTGCGTTAAGTAGCTGAATGGTTAGTTTTGCTCCTGTACAACCTAATGGATGGCCTAGTGCAATGGCACCACCATTTACATTGACCTTGTCCGTATCAAGGCCTAACTCACGAATTACGGCTAAACTTTGTGAGGCAAATGCCTCGTTCAACTCAATCTGATCGATATCATCAAGTTTGAGTCCCGCGCGTTTCAGCGCTCTTGGTACAGCTTCAACAGGGCCAATACCCATATACCTTGGGTCAACTCCTGCGCTCGCAACTGAAACAAGTCGTGCTATAGGTTCTAAGCCTTGTGCCTTCATCATGTCTTCACTCATTACAATAACGAAAGCAGCACCGTCAGAGGTCTGACTTGAATTACCTGCCGTCACCGAACCTCCTTGCTTAAAAGCCGGTCTTAGTTTACCCAACACTTCCAAACTTGTGTCGCGGCGTGGTCCTTCATCTGTATCAACCACAAACGATCTTTGTTTACGTTTACGCTTTTCAGCATCGTAGTACACTTCATTTACGGTGTAAGGAACAATCTCGTCTTTAAACTTCCCCCCCTCGATTGCTGCAATAGCCTTTTGGTGAGAATCATACGCGAATGCGTCTTGATCTTCTCGGCTTACATTAAACTTTAAAGCTACTTCCTCTGCGGTAAGACCCATACCTAGAAAATAATCAGGATGGTCTTTGGCGATACTATAATTGGGCACTGTCTTGAACCCAACCGTTGGCACTAAACTCATGCTTTCCGTTCCTCCCGCAATGATGCAGTCTGCCAAGCCCGCTTGTATCTTACCTACGGCCATGCTTATCGTTTCTAGACCGCTACCACAATACCGGTTAACTGTTGCACCACCAACATTAAGTGGCAACTTTGATTTAACACCAACCCAACGTGCCATTTGCAACCCTTGCTCTGCTTCAGGCACGGCATTTCCAACCAATAGATCTTCCACTACGCTTGGATCAAACCCTTTTGTATTGTCAATCAAATGATCAATGACGGCTGCTCCAAAATCTACTGGAGAAGTGAACCGAAAACCTCCTTTGTTTGCCTTTCCAACAGCGGTACGAAAACCGCTGATTATATATGCATGTTTCATAGCTGCTTTGTTTAATTTCTTAATGGCTTACCTGTTTTCAATATGTGCTGAATACGTTCCAGCGTTTTTCTTTCTCCCAATAAGGATAAAAAGGCTTCTCGCTCTAAGTCGAGTAAATACTGCTCAGACACCTCTGTTGGCTGCGACAAATCTCCACCGGCCATAACAAAAGCCAGTTTTTTCGCTATTTTTTGATCATGTTCGGATGCAAATCCGCTAATCCCGAATGCCTCAATTCCGGCATACATTGTTCCTAACGCCGTTTGCCCTAACACTAAAATGTCTTCTCGCTCTACTGGTCTTGAGTATCCTGAGTTTGACAGCTCAATAACCTTATTCTTCGCTTCAGCAATTAATCGACTTTGATTAATCACAACAGAGTCTTTATCGGTGTGCAATACACCTATATCAAATGCCTCGTAACCAGAAGTGGCCACTTTGGCTGTTGCAATAGTTGTAAACCTTTCCTGTAGCGCTGGCAATTGTGGGTCACCCGTATAAAATCCATCGCTTGTTCGAACTACAAATTCTTTGGTCCCACCACCGCCAGGTATGAGACCCGCGCCAAATTCTACCAAGCCAATATATGTCTCAGCAGATGCAACCGTTGCGTCTGCATGTAAGCTCATTTCACATCCGCCTCCAAGTGTTAGTCCATGAGGAGCCATAACAACGGGTATGGAAGAATATCTCAGTCGCATAACCGTATTTTGAAAATACCGAATCGCCATGTTCAACTCGTCATATTCCTGCTCAATGGCCAACATAAGCATCATAGCCAAATTTGCGCCTGCAGAGAAATTTTGCGCATCGTTTCCAATAACCAACCCTTTCCAATTCTGCTTCTCTGCTATGTCGATTGATTTATTGATGCCTTGTAAAATTTCGGAGCCAATAGCGTTCATTTTTGTGTGAAATTCTAAACACAGTACACCGTCACCGATATCATGAAGACTAGCGCCTTTATTGCCCCAAACCAAGTCATTAGTACGGTAGTTATTTAGCGTAATATTCTCTTGTGACCCTGGAATCACTTCATATGATTTAGATGAAATGTTATAAAAATAGCGGGCTCCGTTTTCAGTTTTATAAAAACTCGACACTCCACTTTCAAGCATGTCTAGCACCCACTGATTAGGCACTATGTTTTCCGACCGCATGGCATCAGCTATACGCTGAGGGCCTAAAATATCCCATGTTTCGAAGGGACCGAGCTCCCACCCAAAACCAGCGCGCATGGCATCATCAATTTGATATAAATGGTCTGCAATTTCTGGAATTCGATTACTGGCGTATGCAAATACCTGCATATTTAAACTGTTAAAAAACATGGCCGCCTTGTCTGTCCCTTTTGCCAATATTTTGAGCTTATGGGGTAAACTCTCCGCCTTTCTTGCTGCCCCAATAGACTCGAACCTTGGGCTAGTTTTTGGCTTGTACTCAAATGTTTTTAAGTCGAGGGCTTCGATTATGCGCTTGCCATTTTCGTCTTTCGACTTCTTATAAAAACCCTGACGCGTTTTGTCTCCGAACCATTCGTTCTCAACCATTTTTTGAACAAATGGGGGTATCTCAAACAGTTTTTTGGCTTCATCTTCGGGGCAATTTTGCCCAACTCCTTGCGCTACCTTTACGAGGGTGTCAATACCAACTAAATCACATGTTCTAAACGTTGCAGACTTTGGTCTACCGCTTACCGGACCTGATATCGCGTCTATTTCCTCTACCGTTAAATCCATTTCCTGCATTAAATGGAAAATGGCCATGATACTAAATACACCAATTCTATTTGCAATAAAAGCAGGTGTATCCTTACACAAAACAGTCTGTTTGCCTAAAAACAAATCACCATATCGCATTAGAAACTTTGTAACCTCAGCATCCGTTTTTACGGTAGGAATTATTTCTAATAACCTGAGATATCGCGGTGGATTAAAAAAGTGTGTCCCACAGAAATGCGCTTGAAACTCTTCCGACCTGCCATCAAGCATCATCGAAATTGGAATCCCTGAGGTGTTTGAACTTATTAGCGTCCCTGGCCTTCTGTGTTTTTCCACTTTTTCGAAGACTTCCTTTTTAATCTTTAAGTTTTCGATTACGGCTTCTATCGTCCAATCAACCTTCGACAACCAATCCATATTATCATCGAAATTGCCTGTAGTAATATTTTTTGCGACATCCTTCGAATACACCGGTGAAGGATTTGACTTTAGCGCTGTTTTAAGCGCCGTATTTACAATTCTATTTCTGGCCTTCGGATTGCCTTTTTCTTCCTCTGTTAAATCAAAGGGAACTATGTCTAACAGAAATACTTTTAGACCGATGTTAGCAAAATGACATGCCAACCTACTCCCCATAATACCTGAACCTAAAACGGCTACTGAGTTGATTTTACGATTACTAGCTGCTATTACCTCCATAGTCCTATTAATAAGGGTATTTATTTGCTTCAATCATTTTATCTGCAACTGCCTGACGTGCAGCAATGGTGTTAAACGGTTCGTACTTGGTGAACCTCTTGACACCTATTAACATCATGCGCAGTTCATCACCTTCTGCAAACCCACAAATGGCGTGTTTACCAGACATGTGCACACGTTCCAATGCGTCGCTCAAATATGTTTTCGACATCAAGACTTGCAGCTCGGCAGAAGCCTCACCATGCAAGTTTATCATCTTCTCTGTTCGGAGTATGGCACTCTCTGCAGTAAAAACATCGATAACCATGTCTGCCAGATTCATTAAAATCTCTTGTTGCTTTTCAAGCTCCATCATGTATTTCTGAGCAGCTGCACCAGCAGCCAATAAGATCGCCTTCTTGGCATTTACTATTGCCTTCTTTTCAGCAAAAAATGGCCCTCCATCATCGTCGTCATCGAAACTTGGAATCTCCATCAATTCTTCCTGTATTTTCATTGCAGGCGTCATGATATCCAATTCCCCTTTCATCGCTTTTTTCATCAGTTGACCAACAGCAAGCATTCTGTTGATTTCGTTGGTACCTTCAAATATGCGATTGATCCGTGCGTCACGATACATCCGTGCAACAGGATATTCTTCCGAGTAACCCGTTCCGCCAAAAATTTGGACAGCCTCGTCAATTACAAAGTCCAAAGCTTCAGAACCCAGTACCTTCAGTATAGCACATTCCACACTATATTCTTCAGCCGCCTTCAATTTTGCCTCTTCTTTACTCAGTCCTTCTTTCTTTAATTCCTCGATTTTGTCGGTGATTAAATCTGCGACACGATAGGTAGCTGAATCTGTGGCGAAAGTTCGGATTGCCATTTCGGCAAGTTTGTGCTTTATGGCACCAAAACCGGAAATAGCTTGACCAAATTGATGTCTTTCGTTTGCATAATTAGTGGCGATATCGATGGCTTTCTTACAACCACCCATAACCATGGCACAAAGCTTAAATCGACCAATATTGAGCACATTGAACGCGATTTTATGTCCCTTTCCTATTTCCCCAAGTAAATTATCCTTTGGGATACGTACATCTTCAAAAAATACTTGGCGTGTGCTTGAACCTTTTATCCCTAACTTTACTTCTTCATCTCCGAGCTTAAGTCCTGGAGTATCTCTTTCTACAACAAACCCCGTAAACTTATCTCCATCTACTTGAGCAAATACGATATACAAATCAGCAAACCCTGCATTCGTAATCCACATTTTCTGGCCGTTAAGTACCCAATGCTCTCCATCGAGGACTGCTTTTGTTTTTGCGGCAAGTGCGTCTGACCCTGAATTAGGCTCTGTTAAACAGTAACTCGCTTTCAGCTTGCCAGTAGCTAAATCGGGCAGATATTTATCCTTCTGTTCTTGTGTCCCAAAATACAAGATTGGCAAGGTTCCAATCCCAGTGTGAGCGGCCACAGCCACACCAAACGACAGGGCTTTACCAAGCTCTTCACTCAACACTGTTTCTGTGTTAAAATCAACACCCATTCCACCATACTCTTCAGGTACACCAGCACCCAACATACCCAATTGACCAATTTCTTCTAAAAGATTTGGGACCATCTCTGGGTTTTCCAGTTGCTTGTCGATTTTGGCAATATTGGGCCAAATTTTAGCTTCGATAAAATCAATGGCCATTGACCTAAACATAAGTTGTTCTTCATTCAACTCTTCTGGCACGAATACTTCATTCGCCTGCTGCTCTTTGATTAAAAATTCTCCGCCTTTCATGTGTGTGTTTTTAGTTTGTCGTGATGAATTTAAGTCGTAAGCTTGTAAACATGTATAAGCCTACATTCAAAAAAACGGATAATTTCTGGCTAAAAAAAGATATTTTCGTTAAATTGTCGTACACAATTATGTCTTGTGCGACATTTTACACTAAACGTACATTACATGGCGATTAACCACGTCTTTCAAACCGAAAAAATGAGAAAATAATGGAGGAAAATTCAAACCTATTTTTACCAGACCAAGTCTGCTTCCCTTTATACGCAAGCTCACGAATGATTACGCGTTTGTATCAACCCCTACTGGAAGCATTTGAAATAACCTATCCTCAATATTTGGTGTTGCTGGTTTTATGGCAGCATAAGAAACTAAGCGTTACTGAGCTAGGCAGTAAGTTATTCTTAAAAACCAATACGCTTACGCCGTTAATACGGAAGATGAAGGAGAAAAAGTTGCTTACTAAACAACGTTCTAACAAAGACGAACGAACCGTATTTGTAAGTTTAACACCAAAAGGTCAAGAATTACAAGAAAAAGCAAAAGGAGTTCCAAAAGAATTAATCAATTCTTTAAATATGTCGTCAGAAGACCTTGAGGATATTCGCGCAATTATGTGGCGATTCCTTGATAATTTTATAGATACAAAAGAAAGCTAAACTACTTGAGATGTTTTTCAGCATGGTACGACGAGCGCACTAATGGCCCGCTTTCAACGAACTCATACCCCATCGCATCAGCCCAATCTTTGTACTTGGCAAATTCTTCAGGCGTAACGTAGCGATCTACTTTCAAATGCCTAGGTGTAGGTTGTAGATATTGGCCCATTGTAATGATATCAACCCCTACGGCTCTGAGATCAGCCAAGGTTTCTCTAATTTCTTCTTCAGTTTCCCCCATCCCTAACATCAAACCACTTTTGGTTTTCATGCCTTTTTCACGAAGATATTTTAGCACTTCCATGCTTCTGTCGTATTTCGCCTGCACCCTTACCTCGCGCGATAAACGCCTTACCGTTTCAATGTTATGTGATACGATTTCTGGGTGAACATCAATTACATTATCCAATTGGTCCGTTCTTCCTTGAAAATCAGGAATCAGTGTTTCTAACGTTGTATCTGGATTCCATTTTCTAATCTCCAAAACCGTTTTAGCCCAATGCTCAGAACCGCCATCCTTCAAATCGTCTCTATCAACACTAGTTACCACAGCATGTTTGATACCCATTATGCTTATGGACTGAGCCACTTTAAAGGGTTCTGTTGCGTCTAATGGCTCTCCAGCCCCAGTGGCTACATTACAAAACTGGCAAGATCGTGTGCACGTGTTTCCGCCAATCATAAATGTTGCCGTTCCAACACCCCAACACTCCCCAATATTTGGACATTTCCCACTCTCACAAATGGTATGCAGTCCGTGTTCCTTAACGAGATTTTTCATCTCAGAATATTTTCCTCCACCAGCAATATCTACTTTTAACCAGTCAGGCTTTACCCTTGATTTTTGTACAATTTTAACCGGTGGTTTGTTTTCTATCTTATTTGCCATAAGTGTTGCAAAGTTAGATTTTAGTTCTAATCTCCTTGCATCCATGTCATAACATTTTAAAGTTAAAAGCGTTTTACGCTAAACACTCACGAACGGCGTTATTAATCTTTAAATTTGTGTGCGTAACATGATGTCGAGACTATTCATCTTTTTGGTTTGTGCCTTCTTCTCTGTGCCAGCCTTCGGGCAAAAAGCGGAAGTACCTATAGGTGAATGGCGGATTCATTTACCTTATAACGCGGTTAATAGTATTGCCGAAAGCCCTAACTTTTTGTTTGTTGGTGCCGAACGTGGATTCTACAGCTTTCATAAAAAGTCAGGAGAAATGGAATTGTATTCCAAGGTGAACGGATTTTCTGACGTAGAAGTGCAAAAGCTCAAATACCATACTGGTTTAAACATATTGCTGATTGCCTATGAGAATACAAATATTGACATCTTCCAAGGCAATTCAATATTTAATATCTCAGACATTTTAAGGAAATCTATACTCGGTCAGAAGACGATTAACGACATTCATTTTGAAGGAAATCTGGCCTACTTATCTTGTTCATTTGGCATCGTTATCATAGATCTCGAAACAAAATCCGTCAGAGACTCGTACTTAAACATAGGCCCAAATGGGGTTGCAACGTCTATCAACTCATTGGCATTTTACAAAGATTCCATTTTTGCAAGCACGCCTATTGGCATTCTAAAAGCGCCAGTGAATGGTCTAAATCTAAGTGATTTCAACAGCTGGGATGGCCCAATACAAATGCCGAATAATGCCTTTTCTGACCAAGCCAAATTGATACGCGCATTTAGGGGCAAGTTATATTGTGAGATAAGACAACGGTTGAGGGTGTACGATGGAACACAATGGATTTTTAAAGGTGACACCATTCCTCAATTTACAAGAGACACACGAAGCATGGAAATCTGTCATGACCATCTGGTTTATGTTCAGGTACCAGATAGACCAGAGGTATCCCCCGGCATAACAATTATTGACCCTGATGGCAATGAACGGTTCTTAAAGGAAAACGTCAACAATTTCGCAATCCTTGATGATGAAATGAGTGTTTGGACTGGAGGAGATTTTACTGGCCTTGTAAAAATTGATAAAAACGGACAATATGGTTTCACCAAACCTAATGGACCACAGCGTTCAACGTCCTTTTCGATGACCCCAATTGGGAACGAGATGTGGGTTGCCGGAGGCGGTACGTCTCCACAATGGAATCCCATTTTTAGTAAAGCTGGGTTTTACCGGTTCGAAAATGGTTTGTGGAAGACTAGATTAGACATTCCTGAAATTGAATTTGCTTCTGACATCTTAACTATTGCCGCTGATCCATCTGGAAACGATGTATTTATTGGGAGCCATACGGTTGGCGTTATTCATCTGAACAACAACCAACTTGTTGATGTATATAACGATCAGAACACAATACTTTCTAAAAGTCCTGGGGGTTTCATTCAAGCTGATGGTATAGCTTACGACTCAAAAGGAAACGTTTGGATTACGAATTATGACTCTGATGAACCATTAAAAGTACGAACGCCAAAAGGGGAGTGGAACGCATACGAATTGCCGTCAGAACGACCTACTGAAATCATAGTCGACAACTTTGACCAAAAGTGGATGGTTAGTCGCGATTTCTCCACCGGCATAATGGTTTTTAAAGAAACAGATGGCGTTTTATCAAGTGATAGAGACATCCTCTCGTTGCAAAACTCTGTTGGTCGAGGAAGCTTGCCAAGTAATGAAGTAAATGCTTTAGCGTTGGACCAAGACGGTGAAGTCTGGGTAGGAACAAGTGAAGGATTGGCTGTTTTTTATAACCCTGGAGGCGTATTCGACCCTGACCGTCCAGAATTTCGAGAAGCTAAACGTTTTATCATCGATGATGGACAAGACGTTGGGTACCTGCTTGGTAGCGAGGTGATAAACGACATCCAAGTTGACGGTGCAAATCGTAAATGGGTGGCTACAACCACAGGTGTGTGGTTAATCGCTGCTGATGGTTCTGAAGTCATTCGGCATTTTACCGAACAAAACAGCCCGCTGTTAAGCAATGAGGTAAATTGTATTGGCATTTTAGATAAAACCGGTGAAGTATTTTTTGGCACCTCAAGAGGAATTGTTTCATATCGGGGTGATGCAACAGGGGCATCAGACCTACATGGTGATGTTACCATTTTTCCGAACCCTGTTCGTCCAGGTTACAGTGGACCAATAACCATTAACGGATTGCCAACAAATGCTACGGTCAAAATCACCGACGTAGCAGGTCGTGTCGTGTACGAAATGATAAGTAATGGTGGTACGGCTGTTTGGGATGGAAACAACTTCAATGGGGAACGCGCACAAACAGGCATTTATCTATTTATCACGGCAAATGAGGACGACAAAGATCCTAAAGTAACTAAACTTCTATTGGTTAATTAATATGCTGACAAAAACGCGAGGCATTGTTGTTAGAAACACAAATTTTAAAGACAACAGCGTAATCAGTCATATATATACTCAAGATTACGGCTCTCAAAGCTTTATGCTACATGGTGTACGCAATCAAAAAGGAGCGATTAGGCCTTCGCATATCATGCCTTTAAGCCTCGTTGATTTGGTTTTTTACAAAAAAGACAATACCGGTATTCAACAAATAAAAGAGTTACGATGTAGCCCTGTATTACAAACCATTCATTTTGACATATTAAAAAATAGCGTTGCGTTGTTTATCGCGGAGATTATTAACGCCACCATACCTGAAGAAGAACAAAATGAAGATCTTTTTCTTTTTCTTGAGCAGTTTATTCAGATGTTAGATTTAGAAGATGAGCGAATCGGCAATTATCCTATTTATTTTTTAGTCCACCTTACTCGGTATCTAGGTTTTTACCCAAAAGGTCAGTACAACGAAAACCAAGTGTTTAATCTTAACGAAGGGTTGTTTATTGACCAAGCTTATGAACACATTAACTGTTTGAGCCAAGAAATGAGTAAGTCTTTGTGGCAGATGCTCCACACCTCCACATCCAATTTGACCGACATTCATTTCCCGAGAATAGTGCGGGGAAACCTATTAGATCGTCTTCTATTGTACTACGAAATTCATGGCTTACATGGTCGTAAAATCAAATCACACAAAGTACTACGAGAAGTTCTGTCTTAAATGAAAAAACGTATCCATATCACGGTTTCAGGATTAGTTCAGGGTGTGTTTTTTAGAAAGTATACAGCAAATAAATGTATAGCGCTTGGTATACTTGGGTCTGTTGAGAACCTTGCTAACGGGAACGTATTTATTGATGCCGTATCGGATGATAGTGGCTTAAAAGAACTAATAAAATGGTGTTGGTCGGGGTCCCCTTTTTCAAATGTATCTGATGTACATACCCAATATGTCGAATTGGGTCATCAGCCAGAAGGATTTATCATTAAGCGATAATTGGGATATCTTTGTCTTTTATGAAATCATTGCTGCGTTTTTATATCTGTGTGTTGTTTGCCTTGACAACACTCGTGGCAAAAAGCCAACAACCACTGCTTACACTCAACGAGGAATATTATCATCTGGTTGATCGATATGCTATAATGAGTGATGACACGTTGAATCTATGTACATCAATTAAACCATTTCGTAGAAGTCAAATTCCAAATGTTATTCATGGCAATCTTCAATCGAGGTTTTATTCGACAACGGATGGTTTTAACTTTAACATTCTAGAAAACGACAATTGGAATATTCTGCCAACAGAAAACATTTCGTTGTTACACATAAACCGAGCAAAATGGAAGAACTTTTACCAGTTCAAAGGTTCCTTTTTCTCTGTCAATCAACCTAATTTTAATGTTATTGTTAATCCAGCATTAGCATTGGCAACATCTAACGATGGCTGGCGAAACACAAGAGGGTTAGAATTACGGGGAAGCATAGGGAATAAAATCGGGTTCTACTCTTTTGTATCTGAAAATCAAATCACGTTTCCCAATTATCTGGAGTCTGAGATTGCTTCACTTGGCGTTATCAGAGGAACAGGCTTCATTAAAACTTTTGGCAATGGTGGTTACGACTTTTTCAACGCACAAGGGTATATAACATTCAGAGCGACCGACTTCATTCAGGTACAGTTTGGTCACGATAAAAATTTTATTGGTAACGGGTATCGATCCTTAATATTAAGTGATATCGGAAAAGAGAACCTATTTCTTAAGCTCCACACTCAAGTTTGGCGATTCAACTACATCAACTTGTTTTCGGAGCTGACCGATTTTGAATCAAACCGGGTGCCCAAACAGCAAAAAAAATACAGTGCTTTTCATTATTTAAACTTCAACATTATTCCAGGAAAATTAGATTTGGGTGTGTTCGAAAACATTGTATTTGCTAGAAACGACAGCAACCAACAACAAGGGTATGAAATTGGATACCTAAACCCGATTATCTTTTATCGGGCAGCCGAGCACAGTTTGAACAGTACCGACAATTCTTTAATAGGTGTGGATGCGAAATGGAACTTCGCTAAAGGGTTTTCGCTGTATTCCCAGTTTGTTTTGGATGAATTCCATAAAAATGAACTCATTAATCGGACAGGCAGTTGGGTAAACAAATGGGCGTTTCAGGCTGGTTTAAAATACCTGAATGTTGCTCATATTAAAAATTTAGACCTCCAGGTCGAAACCAATATCGTACGCCCGTATGTGTATAGTCATCTAAAAACGGACCAGTCTTGGTCTCATTTTGGACAACCGTTAGCACATCCCATGGGCGCTAACTTTAAAGAAATGTTGGGTATTATCCGTTATCAGCCAAAGCCACGAATCAATATCGTAGCCAAGTATTTTAACATTAGCCATGGAGCAGATAGCCTTTTGGTTGGACAAACAACACACTTTGGTGGCAACATTTTAGCGGACTATAATAATCGACCCAAAGAGACTGGTATTAAAATTGGCGATGGCGTATCACGGGTTACACATTTGGTTGATTTAACTTTATCGTATCAACTCTATATGCGCACATTTTTGGATTTTCGATTCATCTTGCGTGAATCAACTTCAGACCAACCTTTACCCGCTCAATCTACCCGTTTATTTATTGCCGGTTTGCGTATGAATCTAGCTGGGCAGCGTTTTGACTATTAGGCGTTTAGTCTCCCCAATGACGTCTTCTAGCAGCTTGTTTTTTCTTCCCTTTACGAATGCTATACTTTGCACTAAACATAAAAAACTGAGTGATGGCATTCTGTCGTGTCTCTGAGAATGAGTTTCCAAAAAAGTTTCTATCTATGTTCTGATTTTGGTTAAGTATATCGTACCCAATAAGCCCTAAAGTCCATTTTTGCATAGAATCTAAAGTCCAATTAATCTCTGCGTTGAGCAATGAGATCAGTTGTTTTTGTCCAACTTGTTGTCCTTCAAAATAGAATACATCAAATTCACTTGACACTTGGATTCTGTCTGTTACGTCGTAAACCACTTCGGTAACAAAATTATGTGACCAGTAACTCGGATTTGCCGAAACAAAGCCAGCGGTCTGAAGATTGTAATTCGGTTCGTACTCCAAGTTTAATTCTAAATCGTCAAACTCAAATGATACATCAATACCTGGCGACATAGTAAAGCGACTGTTTTTATACAATTCGTTATTTAATTCTGTATAAAACTGATAGTTGTTTGCCCCTGCACTTAACCCAACTTCCATGTTTAACTTAGGCACCACAAAGCTGTAGTATAAGTTAATGCCATTCCACAAGGTGTTTTTCCTGTTTTCGTAAGTTGTAAAGCTCACATTATTTGTGTCTCTAATTTGAGAGGTCATTACAGCATTAGGCGTAAAGTTATGGTTTGTGTTTACAGAAAAGTAGCGATTCTTCGATCGATTCTGTTTGTTGTAATTAGCCCCCCAACTATAACTAACATATGGGTCGAGGTTGAAGTCACCTTGGATGGTATAGATAGGGTTTTGAATATTTGCAATAGGGTTGATTTGGTTAGAGCCTGGGAATTGTTCGCTGGTTCCAAACCATGTTCCAAACCTATGTTTGTTTCGCTTTGAATGACCGATGTAAAACTCTAACGAAGGCATTAAATAATTTTCCTGAAAACGTTGGTCGCCTGCTTCGGTTAATTCTCTATCAACATCGATATTAATTACACCAACCGCTACACTTGTATACCAACCTTTTTTCTTTCTTCCATTTCTCGAAAAACCTACTTTAGCCTTCGATACGCGATATCTGGTATCAATGGTTGGACTTTGATTTTTGAACGTAGAATCATTACCTAGGTCAAGCCGTTGCATGTTAAAATCACCAATGGTCATTTTGTTGCTTAAACCGATGCTTATATTACTAAAGCTATCTAGACCGAAATTCATCTTGTAACGTCCAAACAAGATGGTTCCTGACCCAGAAATTGCATCCCTAAATTGAAAAGGGAGATTAGGTGAAAACTGAGTTTCGTTCAGGGAATATCCAGACACCCATTCTGATGTATCACCAGCATTGTTCATCTCAGTGCCAAACTCCACATTAAAAGAATTTTTGGAGTCTTTCAACTTGTGCCGCCAAATTACGCGCGACTTAATATTGTTATTGAACTGTGCTTTATCCACCCGCGACATAGACGTATTTAGAAAACCTCCTTCATTTAACGACGTTCGGTTTTCCGAAAGACTTATGGCCCGATTAGACCCTTTTGAAAAATCACCCTCTGCGCCAATTTCTATCCAGTTCAATGTATCTGGTTTCCACGTGTATTTAAAGATCCCCTTGTGCTGCCCGTTTGTACTATTGGCGTCGTAAGACGAATTACTTAGTATAACAGCGTCTGGTAGGTAGTTTTCTGCTCGTGTAGTTGAAATTAGACTATTGGAGCGGTTCATTAAAAAATAGCTCGCGTCAATTGACGACTTCTCGCTGATTTTTAAATGTGCATTAGTTCCTAGAACACCGTTTTCTTGTCTACCCTTATCGGTACTACCAAGCCATTCATTTTGGTTATACCAAAACGTACGCTGCCCTAAGTTTATCCCTCCTGCGCCATTCAACATTTGATAATACTCTCGCCAATCAAAGCCATTCTGATTCAGGTTATTTAAATTACCTATGGCCGTTATTTGATTTTCATCTTTAAAATAGTTGACGGTTCCTTTCGCGAGATAGGTATCTTCTGTACCCCCACCAACTTCGAGCTTACCGAAATAACCTTTATTGGCGTCTTTTTTTAGTACAAGGTTGATTACCTTTTCTCTATTACCGTCATCCACGCCAGAAAACTCTGCATCATCAGATTTCTTATCTAAGATTTCAACTTTCTCTAAAGATTCTGCATCAATGTTTTGTGTAGCTTTAGTTGGATCGTTGCCAAAAAACTCTTTTCCATTAACCAACACTTTGATTACCTGTTCCCCTTGTGCGGTGACCTTACCATCTTTTGCCACTTGCACGCCAGGAAGCTTTTTCAAAAGGTCCTCGACGGTAGCATTGTTCTTTGTTTTAAACGCATTTGGGTTATACACCAATGTGTCTCCACGGATTACCATAGGTATTGCCTTGGCTTCGATTAACGCGGTTGACAACATTTCACTCGATGCTTCAAGATATATTGCGGCTACCGTAACATCAGCATTTTGAACTGTTACGTTTTTGGTGACCAAGCTATAACCAGCATGAAATACTTGTAATACGTATTTCCCCGATTGTATATTTTTAAAAACGTAGTTGCCATTCTCTTCCGTAAAACCAAATCCTGCGGAGCTGCTGTCAGCAGATTTTAACAAAACGACGCTGGCATAGTCAACGGCTGATTTGTTTTTCCCATCTAAAATCTTGCCGGTTACTTGAACATTTTGGCCGATTGCGTTGTTTGCTGTTAGAACAATCAGCAAAGCAAATAGACAAAGGTTAATTAGGTAATGTGGTCTCATTTAACAAATGTATTCTTCAAAAGAAAAACAACACTTCAGACCCTACTATTGTTCGACAAATGTCATAAAAATTACTATAGGCTTTTTACTTACCTTTGCGCTAGGTTAAAACAGGGTTTGACTTTGTCAATAATCAAATAGTTTATGAGTTTAAAAACAGTACAATTTCCACGACCATCTGCCGGGGACTTTTACAACACAGCCCGCAAGAGGGTTCACGAATACTTTAAAGAGAATGGCATCACTAAACATGCAAATGCTAGTATGGTTTTTAAAACAATTGCCATGCTATCAATTTACTTCGTACCCTATTTCTTAATGGTAACAGGAGTGTTTACCAACATATGGCTAATATATGCGTGTTGGGCACTTATGGGCTTTGGAATGGCAGGCATCGGTTTGTCAATTATGCATGATGCAAATCATGGGGCTTATTCTAAAAACAGACAGATTAACACCATCATTGGCCAAGTTATATGGTTTGTTGGAGGTTCTAGTGTGAACTGGAAAATACAGCATAACGTATTACACCATTCTTTCACAAATGTGGATCACATGGATGAAGATTTAGAATCCATTCCAATCCTTCGGTTTTCGCCGCACAAAAAGCACATGAAAATTCAGAAATACCAATTTATCTATGCTTGGTTTTTCTATGGTCTAATGACTATCATGTGGGCTACCGTTAAGGACTTTAACCAGTTAAACCGGTACAAGAAGAAAGACCTAATCAAAACGCAAAAGAAAAGCTATGCTAGATTGTTATCCGAATTGATTATCGTAAAATCAATTTACTATGTGTTGTTCTTGGTTATTCCGTTGATTTTCGTTCCACTTGCTTGGTGGCAAATCGTTCTTGGGTTTTTAGCCATGCATTGGATTGCCGGCTTTATCCTTGCCGCAATTTTCCAACCTGCGCACGTAACACCTGATGCGTCATTTCCACTACCAGACGATCAAGGCAATATGGAAAACAAATGGGCTATTCACCAATTAATGACCACGATGAACTTTGCTCCAAAGAGCAGACTTTTTTCTTGGTATGTTGGTGGGCTTAACTATCAAGTTGAACACCATTTATTCCCTAATATTTGTCATATACACTACAAGCGTATATCAGATATCGTGAAGAAGACAGCAGAAGAATTCAACCTTCCATATTACTCTCAACCCACATTTTTAGGGGCTTTAAAAGCACACAATGCGCTGTTAAAGCAACTGGGTAAAGCTTAATATGTATAAAATTTTTTTACAAGCACATCAATTGTATTGATGTGCTTTTTTGTGCCATATGGTTTTGTCTTTTGTAACTTGAACTTTAGTTAATACAAGCACACAAATGAAAAAACGAACTATTCTTTTCGCATTTATTTTTACCCTGTTTAGTCAAGCTTCAGCTCAAGATAATTTTGATTATTCTGTAACGTTAAAACCAATCACGATTGATAATTTTCCAGGGCTACACTCGTACGCTTTTGGACAGCACGGAAACAAGTGGGTGCTTATTGGTGGCCGCAAAGATGGACTTCATGCCAGGCAGCCTTTTGCTTCTTTCCCTAAAAGCGAAAACAATACCAACATATTTGTGCTTGACATATCCGCTAAAAAAGTCTGGTCTGCCCCGATCTCTGTATTGCCAAAATCTTTATATGAACAGTTGCAGTCAACAAATATGAACTTTCATCAGATTGAGGATACATTATACATTATTGGTGGATATGGTTACTCCGACTCAAAACAAGATCACATCACCTACCCTAATTTGACTACTGTAATTGTTTCTGACCTGATTGATGACGTCATTAATGGGAATTCTATATTGGGCAACTTCAAACAAATTGAAGACTCCGTATTTGCTGTTTGTGGTGGCCAGCTCAGTCACCTCAACAACTCTTTATATCTTGTAGGTGGTCAAAACTTTACAGGACGATATAATCCAATGGGACACAATACCTATGTACAGAGTTACACAAATGAAATTCGGACATTCCATGTTATGAACAAGAACAATACGCTTAGTTACAGCAATTACAAAGCGATGAATGACCCCGTTCATTTGAGAAGAAGAGATTACAATCTACTTCCGCAGATATATCCAGATGGGTCAAAAGGGTTGATGATTTCTTCGGGCGTGTTTCAGTCAACGGCAGACCTCCCTTTCTTGTACCCTGTTGATATTGACTCAAGTGGCTATTCGCCAAGAACAAGTTTCAACCAATATTTAAGTCACTACCATAGTGCTCGTGCATCGTTGTTCGACAGTTCTACCAACACCATGCATATGTTGTTTTTTGGTGGCATGAGTCAATATTTTTATGACGACACAGCCTTAGTTAAAGACGATAAAGTACCTTTTGTTAATACCATTAGTCGCTTAACTAGAAATAGTTCTGGAGTTATGAAAGAATTTCAACTGTCTGAGCAAATGCCTGCCCTAATTGGTGCTAGCTCCGAATTTATAGCAAATGAAGTCCTTTTGGACTCTGATGCGGAAATCATTTTGCTTAAACCAAACGACCCAGATAGCCTATTAATTGGTCATATCGTTGGTGGGATTTACAGTCCATCCACCAACCCCTTTAGTTCAAACAGCACCGGTACAACCAAAGCTCATGAAACCATTTATGAAGTAATCTTAATAAAAGACGCGGTTAACTCTTCGAAACCTATTGATGGTCAAAATCCTTATCTAACTCAAATCTTACCGAACCCAGCGCACAACCACATAGGTGTACAGTTAAACACAAACGGTTCCCACAAAGTGAATTATTTCATTTCAAATGTTGTTGGCCAGGTACTACAATCTGGTACGTTTCAAAAAGTATCCGGGAAAACCACTAATACAATTGATCTGGATGAAAGTATTTCGTCACAACAACTGATTGTCACCCTGGTGATTGACTCTAAATTTTTTATTACCGAATCGATACTTAAGTACTAATAGCTCCACTTAAAACGTACAAAAACAGCGTTAGATAGGGCAGAAACCTTATCGTCGACAACACCAAGAAAGCTTTGACCAACCAGAGACAAGTCAAGGTTTTGTTTTAAGCTAATAGATATGGTTGGCATGGCAAAAACGCCTCCTAGATCAACGGCTATTATGGAAGCTAAACTTGCATTGACTAAAGGGTTTATTGCGCCAGACCCTTGGATGAATAGACTGTATTTATTGGGCATTAAGTTTTTCAAATCTAGCTGGCCACCAGCAGATCCAGAAAGCGTAAGCAATCTGTTTAAATCGTTTGTTCCATTGCTATTATGCAAGCCGCTAACCAATACATACATGCCATTACTCAATGACATGTCCCACGACACAGATGTCAATACAACTTGGTTAAGACTGTCTTCAAGTGGCTGAAAGAACGTTGACTCTCCTTTAAATCCTGCATTTTTAATGTTACCAGCCCATCCAAAACCAACGGCGACATCTTGGTTATATTTACCAGCCAACACTTGAAAGTCGTAATTCTTCTTATTGAATCGGTACATCCCGGCAAATACAGCGTCACTGAAGTCTTCGGTAATTTTATACGCAAACTGGACACTGCCGTTGTTTTTCAAATAGCGTTGCACCTTTACGGCGTCTGAACCCGGCCGTTCTTCGTAGTCAAAATCAGCGTAGTTTAATACATTGAATAAATCATTGGGATTCCAAACAATGTTCTGCCCCCAGTTTATCCGTTGTCGACCAAGTCGTATATCCCATTTGTTCGATGAATAATTCAACCATAAGCGGTCTATTGCAGTGTGTGCAACGAGATTGTCTGCATTTATCCAACTCCAACTCATATCAATAAGTCCTGGATCTTGCTCAAGTAAATCGCCATAACCAGGTGCGTATTTTAAGAACTCCCCGTAAAACACTCTATTCCGCAATTCTACGCCCAATTGCCAAGACGTATCTAGCTGCAACCTTGTATTCAATCGGTGATGTAACAGATTTTGTTGTAACGTCTGGACATTATTATTCGTGTCGTTTGCAAATGAAACGATCCGCATGTCTTTAAAATATCCCCTGTAAGAAAAGCGCTCTTTCAGTGATTGTGCTTGACCAAAAGACGCATGGCCAATACATAGAATTATCAATATAGCCTTAAGAGGGCTCAAAGCTTATCGTTTTTCGTCCTTAACGATTTTCCCATCTTCTAGGGTAACAACTCGTCTGGCTCGGTCAATAACTCTTTGATCGTGGGTAGAGAAAATAAATGTCACTTTTTCTTCTTCATTCAATTTGAGCATAAGGTCAAGCAAGTTCTCTGCAGATTTTGAGTCAAGGTTGGCTGTAGGTTCATCTGCCAAAACAAATTTTGGTCGAGAGGCAAGTGCTCGTGCGACCGCAACCCGCTGTTGTTGGCCACCAGACATTTCACTTGGCCGTTTATTGGCTTGCTCAACGATGCCTACTTCATCCAACAATTGCATAACCCGTTCGGTGCGTTGCTTCTCAGGCGCACCTTGAAGCAGCATAATAAATTCTGTATTTTCTTTTGCCGTAAGCACAGGAATTAAGTTGTAAGACTGAAACACAAATCCGATATGTTCAAGTCGAAACTTAATCAGATTGCTTTCATTCATACTGCTTAATTCGATACCATCCACCTTTACACTTCCAGATGTTGGTCGATCTAAGCCTCCTACAATATTCAACAATGTTGTTTTCCCGGATCCTGATGGGCCAACTACTGCAGTAAACTCACCTTCTTCAATGTTTAATGTAACATGATTAACAGCGTGAACTGGAATTGGGCCTTCGTCGTAGACCTTAGTTAGGTTGTTTGTCTCGATTACACTCATCTCTATATTTTTCTTATTGCCTCTACTGGTTTCAAACTCAATGCTTTTAACGCTGGATATACCGCGGCTAAAACCGCCATAAACAACACCATTATGGTAACGTTTATATAGCTTTCTATATCTAAATAAGGGAACACTGTACTGCCAAAACCTTGTGCTTCGTATGCAGCTCCACTTAAGTCAATCCCATTTTTACCGAAATAACCAACTGTCAAACCTGATAAGAGTAATCCAATCGGAGCACCGATCATGGTCATAAAAACCGTTTCATACATGATAATTTTAAAGACGCGGTTTTTTGTCATCCCAATCGCCATTAACATACCAATTTCTCTTACTCTTTCTAATACCGCCATCAACATGGTGTTAACGATACTGAATAGGAGCGCTACAAGAATAATCCCAACTATGATGTACAAGTAAACGTCAAATGCTTCAATCATCATCCGCATACCAGGTGATAAATCCATCCATGGTAGGACTTCCAAATCTGAATACTTATCTTGAAAATCATGAGCGATGGTTTCAGACTGGTTGTGGTCATTTAACCACACAGCTATTTCATTAGACCCCGTTTCAATTCCAAACCCTTGACGCATCTGATCAAGCTTTACAAAGGCGGTCATTTTATCATACATCGGGTTACCTGAGTTATAAATACCCACGACCTTGAATGCAATATCGGTCATCTGACCATCTACATCCAGCATCTTAAAGATGATTTTTGAATTCATCTTTATCCCATATTCCTCTGCGGTTTTTTCACTTAAAATAATGGGGCGTTTTTTCTTAGACTCAAAATAGCTGCCTTCAATAACTTTGGTGTAGATATCTGAAACATGTTTCTCATCCGCTGGATTCACGCCAACGAGTTTGATCATTCCATTCTTTCGGCTAGACGCCAACCCACCCATAGAAATCATGCGCTCAGAAACAGCTTCTACTTGATCTTTAGCTCTTAATGCGTCTGCAATTTCGGAGCCGTTTTTCATGTATAAACTGCCGTCATACTCGTCCCTGAATTTGGGAACATGAATTTGAATATGTGACATTTCAGTTTGTATCACATCTTCAACCTTCGACTTCATCATACCTTGAACAAAAGCGGAGCCAAACACTCCAGCCCAAAGTCCAAGACTAATGGCAGTTATGACAACAAAGCTTCTCACTTTGTTACGCCAAATATTCTTCCATGCAATTTTTACTAATAACATGTTTTATCTGTTAGCTACGCATTTCATTAACAGCGTTGATTTTTAATAATTTTAGGAACGGGTAAATAGCAATAACTGATGCTATAAGTCCAACAATAACGGCTTGCTCAATAAATATTCCAGGAGCCAAAGACGTTTTAATTACTGCTTCAATACCATATTCTTCGGCCATTTTGGCCACCTCTTCTCCGTAACGTACAGGTTTAACAAAAAATGTATAACACACCGGGAATGCACATATCAGACCTAAGATAGACCCCAATATGGATAGAATTAGTATTTCACCCCAAACCATCAGAGCGAGTTTCACACGTTTCATTCCAACAGCCACCAGCACTCCAAATTCATGTTTTCTTTCAGCTAGCATCATTAACATGGTACCAAATATGCCAAATGAAATGACTAGATATAGGATAAACATAAAGACATATCCTTCTACTTTATCAGTCTCAATCATATTGACGAGCTCAGGATTCAACTCCTTCCAGTTCATGGCTTCGTATTCGTCTCCCAAGTTCTTTTGCAAGTGCTTGGCTGCAGCTATCCCTTTGTCGCTAGAGCCTGTTTTTAATATAATGCTCGTAACTAAACCATCTGTGGCAAAAAAGGTACTTGCCGCCTTCATGGGTAAAAAAACGAGTTGTTTGCTTAGTTCAGGAGATCCAAACTTCACAATGCCTTTTATGTGATACTTACCTACTGCACTTCTCCCCTGGTATCCGCCCCCAATCAATACCAAGGTATCGTTGACGCCTATTTTAAGATATTTTGCTAGACCACTCCCAATAAGAATTGACTCGTCGTCAGGCAAAAGATATTCGCCTTCTACCACACGTTCGTTGAGCTTGGTAAACGTTTTTTCCTTTTCAACGTCAATTCCTAATACCGCAGTTCCTTTCGTAATGTTATACATGGCTGCCAAAGCAAATCCCTCAACACGAGGAAGGTAGCCATCGATATTCTTTTCTGCCTCTATAGTACTAACCATTTTTTGGTCGACTTCAAACGCATAATCTAGTGTTTTTTCAACCCAGAAATCCTTTAGGTGTACTTGTGCATATCCGCTAAAATCACCCGCTGTAGATTTTATCATGTTTTCATACATCCCTTCCTTAATACTCATAGTTAAGGTAGAGAGTACCACGGCAAAAATGATCATGCCAAGGGTGATCGCAGTGCGTCGTTTACTTCTCCAGATGTTTCTCCAAGCGAGTTTAAGTATCATGGTTTATTTGACTTTTTTCATGTTTTGCACCGTAAAAAAGTCGTCGCTAATTGGCGTTGTAAAATCAATCGATTTGTACTCCAACGTTGTCTTTTGGGTTTTCTTCGTAGCAGGGATTATTTCCATTTTAGACGCAATCATTTTACCGCCCATCAGTTTCACATTTAAACCTGTAAACGTATTGACCAATTCCTCATCTTCATCATAAAACTCCGCCTTCATCTGTATATAATCCTTTACGTCTATCCACGAAATTATTTTGCCCCAAACAACGGCAGCATCTTCTTTTGCCATTGACTCAATTTTATAGCAGGTTTTTCCGCCCATAGTCTCTTTACCCAAAAGCGTATGTTTAAAGTCCTTAACCATGGAACTTTCTTTAACTAAATCGTCGTTGGTGAGGTCTGTGCCCATCCAACTTTGGCTCATCATACTTGGAGGCAATTTTATTGTACGTTCAACAGACGGCAACCAATTCCACACCTCTTTGTCTTTCTTCAGAAATACCGTGCCCTTGTCGCGCGCAGGAGCGGTTATAAGTGTCATGCTGTATTTGGTACCCTTGGCCCACGATTTAAGTTCCATTGTGCGACTCCATTTTGGCCGTTGAATGGTAATGGCCATTTCGGCTGTGGTTTGAGTCCCTCGAAATTTGTCTTCTGCTTTTTTTATGATTTCATCGACCGAAGGCTCAGCCATCTTAAAGGCTATCGTTGATAATGCCGCAACAATCAGTAAAGCGACAATTCGGAAATTTGATTTTTTCATTGAGAATTCTTTAGTCTAAACATTGCAAGAAATGTTCCAACAAATCTTCTAACACTTCGAAGTTTCGGAATAATTTTCCTCTTTTAAAAATAAATGGAAAGAAACCTGATTAAATAGCAATAACATCAGATGAGGAACTGACAAAAATCAACTTAAGCAAATCAAGAATTGTACTCCCGTGAAATCCACCGCATGACGCAACAATTGGTTGCACTCAAATGAGTATCGCTATATTTCCTTACTGTTTACATACACCAATCATCACACCAAACTTGCCGTCTTCGGTTCGGTTTGTTTCTTGGTTATACATTTTTGAAATGGCGCCATCGAGGTATAGCGCGTTTGAGCAATCTAAGACGTCACGAAACAAACTCGCAAAATCAAAGAAGTTTGTTTTCTGATTCGAGATTACAAAGACCACATGGCCATTATTATCAACTCCAACGCCGTTTCTAATATGTAGATTTTTGGAGCCTTCATTTAGTGCTGGGTGCAAATTATCGTTAATCACTAACATGGGCCCTGATTGGGTTGCATACTTTATTGATTTTCTATCGTGACCTACATTAAATGTCTTGGTCTGCTCAACAAATGGACGCCCAATTGCATCTACTCCAAACACGCCATTCGGTGCTAGGTAGAAATTGCCGTAGCCTGAGTCCAATTTGAGCGGTGTGACTTCCACTAGGTTGTCCACAAACAAACCTAATGGCTCAAAAGATTTGGTAAACATGCCACCATTCACAGCAAACACCAGCTCCAAAGACGACTGAGAAATGTGATTTTTGAACCTGTCAAAAGTTCTGAGTTGATTGCCTGCTGAGTCGGTGTACCCAAACACAATTTTTGATGCATCCTTCACGGTGTACACATCAAAGCTTTGGTCTTTGAACTGAACTGTTTTGGAATCAGATTGTGTGTTTTTTCCTGCCCAAACAAAAACGGATATCGCTAATAACAAGCCAAATCCAACAAAAGGAAAAATCCGTACTACCTGTTTGCGTCTTGCCATTCTTTATAATATCGTAGCGCCTCTGGCATGTCTTTAGCTAATGCCGTCGAGCGTTTCGTCGGATTCGGATGCGTACTCAAAAATTCTGGTGGTCGAGCACCGCTTGAAAGGGCATTCATTCGTTCCCAAAATACTGGTGCCTCTTCGGGGTTGTAACCAGCCATAGCCATAAACATGATACCCATATGGTCTGCTTCACTTTCATGTTTGCGACTGAAAGGTAACATCACGCCTAATTGTGTACCCGCTCCGTAGGCCAATTGAAATAACTGTTGTGTTTCTTCCGGTTTATCCATCACGGCTACACTTAAGGCCACGCCTCCTAGTTGCTGAACCAATCCATGACTCATCCGTTCGTTTCCATGCCGTGCGATGGCATGGGCAATTTCGTGACCCATTACCACAGCTACTCCAGTTTCCGTTTGACAAATCGGCAATATTCCGGAGTAAAAAACAACCTTCCCACCAGGCATGCACCACGCGTTTACAGTTGGGTCATCTACTAAATTAAATTCCCATTTGTAATTTTTGATTTCTGTGCTATCTGCTGTCGTACTTAAAAACTTCTCAACCGCTTTGGATATGCGCATTCCTGCATTAGTAACCATCTGCTTATTTGCACCCGCCTTAACCACATTTGACGAATCTAAGAACGTTGAATACGAGGTAAGACTCATGGCCACCAAATCGCTTTCTGGTAATAGCTTCATTTGACGCCTACCAGTAAGCGGCACGGTTGCGCAGGCATACATCATCAAACTCACGAGGGTAATAACCCCAATTTTATTTATACCGTTTCTCATAACCACATTACGTCAAATCTTATTCCAAATATCTATTTTTCTCAATAGATAACGGATAAAAACGAATGTACACTGTTTGGTTCTGGTAAAAAATCTAACTTCGTCACCGTAAAAATAAAAGCATGAATCAAAAGGAGTATATCGACAAAAATCAAGAGCGTTTTCTAAACGAGTTATTAGACTGGTTGCGCATTCCATCAATTAGTGCTGATCCTGCATTTGCGGATGACGTGCATAAAGCTGCCGCATTTGTTGCCGATAAATTAAGGAGTGTCGGAGCCGAAAACGTGTCTATTGAAGAAACTGCTGGTTACCCTATTGTTTATGCCGACAAGATTGTAGACTCAAGCAAACCTACTGTTTTGGTTTATGGTCATTATGATGTTCAACCTTCAGTGCCAGACGAGTTATGGGAAACTCCCGCGTTTGAACCAGATATCCGCGATGGCAATATCTATGCCCGCGGTGCCTGCGACGACAAAGGACAGGTTTATATGCATGTTAAGGCCTTTGAAACCATGATGCAGACGGACTCACTCGATTGCAATGTGAAATTCATGATTGAAGGTGAAGAAGAGGTTGGCTCAACCAATTTAGGCATTTACTTGCGCAATAACGTTGAGAAATTGGCTGCTGATGTCGTATTGGTTTCAGACACCGGTATGATTGCCAATGACATACCAAGTATTGACACCGGTTTAAGAGGACTGAGCTACGTTCAGGTTGAAGTGACTGGTCCGAATATCGATTTGCACAGTGGAACGTATGGAGGAGCCGTTGGTAATCCCATAAATGTTTTATGCGACATGATTTCAAGTTTGCACGACGAGAACCGTCATATCACTATCCCTGGTTTTTATGACAACGTAGACACAATGAGCGATGCTGACCGTGCAGAAATGGCTAAAACACCTTTTAGCTTAGACGCGTATAAAGCCGAATTAGAGGTTGGTGATGTAATGGGGGAAAAAGGATATTCGACTATTGAAAGAACTGGTATCCGACCAACATTAGATGTTAATGGTATTTGGGGTGGCTACACCGGGGAAGGTGCTAAAACCGTATTACCAAGTAAGGCCTATGCAAAAATCTCAATGCGACTTGTTCCAAGTCAAACAAGCAGCGAAATTTCAGAGATGTTCAAGAATCATTTCGAAAGTATTGCCCCTAAGTCTGTAAAAGTAAACGTAAGCCTTCATCATGGTGGTGAGCCTGCAGTAACGCCTACCAACAGTAAAGCCTATCGAGCAGCAAGTAGAGCCATGGAGACAACATTTGGCAAAAAACCTATTCCTACAAGAGGTGGAGGTAGTATTCCTATTGTTGCCTTATTCGAGGAAGTTTTAGGGTTAAAAACAGTATTGATGGGGTTCGGATTAGACAGTGATGCCATTCATTCTCCGAACGAAAAGTATGGCATATTCAATTTCTATAAAGGCATTGAAACCATTCCATATTTCTTCAAATATTTCGCAGAAGAATAACACTGTTTTTAAGGTTTAAATTCAAAAGCACCTGCATCAGGTGTTCCGTTACGTAATTCTTCATCAAAGTCGCGGGACACGCCAATTGGTGCTCCTATATCAATAGCTCCAGACGTTGCTTCGATGTGATAATCGTGCTTAAGTATGTCCACAAATGCTGGACTTATATTCACTTTATTGTTGGTATGAAGTCCAACAAATTTTCTTTCTGTTCGAACAAGGTTGTTGTTAAACAGGGTGTCTCCAAAGAAGGCTTGGTCTGGCACATTCTTAAATATCCCTAGAGATAACTCTTCCTGTAAGCCTCCGTCGACAATACAATTTTGGATATCATACACTGTTCTAAAAATCCCAGTAATTTGAAAAAACTCATTGATTTGGACGTTGTTTAAAGCGAACGTAGGCTCGCGTCGACTAAAGTCAAAATTGTACGTAGTAAAGTTACAATGCTTCAAATCGTATCGGCCTCCCCATAAGCCTAAAAAAGTGTATCGGCCACAATTGGTAAACACGCTGTTGGTCGCTTTGATGTATGCTGTTTTACCCGAGAGCCCGTCAAAACTCATGTTGCGGACTTCGGTGTTTTCGACCGAAACATTGGGCGCTGCGTTGGGTGAGGTTTGTATATCGCTACTATCGCAGTATATCCCAACGGTGCCATTCTTAATTTCGGCATGTTTGATTTGATTACCTTTACTTAGGTAGTCTAACCAAATTCCGCCCCACTGGCCAGCTACTTCTTCAAACTGAGGCTGCAAACGATCACCTTCAAACTTTACTTTTTGATCCTTAGTGCCTTCAATAATTAATGTCCCTTCTACATATAACCATGATCGTGGTGCGAAGTGCATTTTGACCCCTTCTTTAATAGTTAGCGTGCAATTTTCAGGAACATACAGATATCCATGTACCACGTAGGGTTTAAGTTTATCATCTAAAGTCGCATTACACAAAGTATCACGCAGGAAATAATGGCCGTCTTGTCCCCAAGCAATGAGTTGCACATTTTGTGTGTTTCCATTGGTCGATATCTCTATCGAATCTCGCACAATTAATGGTAAAGACTGAGGGTCGTTATTTGGGTCAACCGACAATTCTACAAAAACAAAAATTGAATCGTTACCCCCAATTTCGATATCATTTACCTCAGGGCCTACTTCTCCATCTACATTAATTCGAAATACCGAATTACTCCCTCCAGACAACCGAAAGTTTGTTTTAACAGACTCACTATAAGGGTTTACCACAACAAACTGGTGATTAACCGAAAGTGGTATTCGTGGAATATTTGAGGCAAAAACAGTGTCAAAAAAAACGGTATCAGCACTGAAATTTAACTTGGCTTCTGTACCCGTAAAGAACGTGTTGTCGTCTTTACAACTTGAAAGCATCGACAATAAAATCGATACAAAAAGTGCTCCGAACCAAAACCGTTTCCACATATCAGCAAATGTAAAGTTTGTATGGCATAACAACGCTTAAATTGATAGACTGTTGCATTGGGATGATGTTTTACGTTTCATTTTGATTTGGATATAGATTGCCGTTCAATCCAAACACATGAAAACACACATAGGGCTACTTTTTACCGTTCTTCTACTTGTTATACATAACCATGCAACTGCACAGCAGGACAGCACCATTGACGACATTGGAGACATCGCCTTTGTGGCGTACAGTTATGGGAGTCAGGACGGATATGCTTTTGTGTTACTCGACGATTGTCCGAATGGCACAGTAATAAAGTTCATTGACGAAGAATGGACCGGGTCTTCGTTTTATTCAACCAATGGTGAAGGCGAAAACACTTGGACCAACAATACAGGTTCTTACCTATCGAAAGGCACCGTGATTGTTGTTGAGAATGCGAACCAAAACCCGAGTGTCAATATCGGATCCATATCAGAGTCTAACGCTGGGTTCGACATCGCCTCAAGCAGTCCTGATCAAATCTTCGCCATCATCGGTAGTCGAGCTTCACCTACCTTTTTAGCAATGGCGGGCCATACCACTTTACCTAATAATGGAACTGGCGCAGTGCAAACATTGAGCGGGACTGGGCTGGTTGAAGACTCGACCGGCATGAATCTTTCTACAGAAAAAATCTACACAGGGTCAAACACCTGTGGTTCACTTGGTTCTTGCCACACCATGATTCATGACAATGCGAATTGGCAAACAATCTCGACTAGTCTGCAATTTCCAAAAGACGTATATGCTAGTTTTGGAGGCACTGCATTACCCGTATTACTAACCTCATTTAAGTTAACAAAACGTGTGGATTCTGTTCAACTACAATGGACAACTGCTCAAGAAATAAATAACAGAGGTTTTTTTGTTCAGTGCAAAACGGAGCGCGGTCTTTGGACTAGTCTTGCCTTCGTTAAAGGTTTAGGCACAAATGCTTCGAAACATACATATTCCTATTCTTTTACGAGGAAGATTCAAGCGTCTACTTACTACAGGCTGAAACAAGTTGATTACAACGGCGCATATGCTTTCAGTGATATATTGCGATTGGAGAAAGAGCCTGTTCCAAAAAAAGACGTTTATTGGTATCAAACGGAGGACGGTATCGTGTTTGAAGCAACCGAATCGAGCATACAATCCATTCAATTGTATAACCATTTAGGCAAAATGATTTACCAGGTCAAACCTCAAAACCGACCTATACATATCTCAGCAGATTACTTCAATTGTTCATGGCATTATGCCCTGTTGTCTACAGACGCAGGAATTGATTGGATAAGAATCGTGTTGAATCCGTTTTAGTTTAAAGCATTGAGGAGGTTCTCAATCACTGATTTGGCACGCTTACCGTTGTACACGACCTCATAAACGAAATCGGCCAATGGCATGTCCACTTGTAAACTTTGATTCATGTCGTGCACGGTTTTTACCGCATAGTAGCCTTCCGCCACCATATTCATTTCGAGCTGGGCCGACTTAACTGAATATCCTTTTCCTAGCATGTTACCGAAGGTTCTATTTCGGCTAAACTGAGAATATGTGGTAACCACTAGATCGCCTAAATAAGCAGAATCATCAATATCTCTTTCTATCGGATGCACCGCAGCAATAAATCGTTTTATTTCGCGAATGGCATTAGACACCAACACCGCCTGAAAGTTGTCTCCAAACCGCAAACCATGACAGATACCAGCGGCAATGGCATATACATTTTTCAGTACGGCCGAGTACTCGGTTCCATAGATATCATCGGTAGTTGAGGTCTTTATAAATTCTCCTTTAAGGAGGCTAGACACCTTATTTGCTGTATGGCTATCTTCAGAGGCAATAGTCAGATAACTAAGTTTCTCTAATGCTACCTCTTCTGCGTGGCAAGGTCCTGTAATCACCCCAATGCAACTAGACTCGACGTTAAGTCGATTCTTAAAATAATCTCCTAGAATTTCACTCGTTTCTGGAATAAGCCCTTTTACTGCGGAGACAATGATTTTGTCCTTAAATAATCCGGTATCAAGTGAAGACAATGAAGCATGAACAAAAGCTGAAGGAATCGCAAGGATAACAATGTCGGCAGACTCAATGCATGTTTCAATTCGTGACGTTACGTTTAGGTGCTCTAAATCGAATGTGATGGAGCTCAGGTAGTCCCGGTTATGTTTATGTGAATGTAAGTAATTGGCTTTCTGCTCGTTACGTATCCACCAATGGACAGTTTTAGACAGCGAATTGTCAAGTAGAATTTTAACTAATGCAGTAGCCCAGCTACCTCCTCCTAAAACCGCAATGGATGTGTGTTCGTTATTCAACGATGCGAAGTAAACCTTCGACCACCGAATTTCAAAATATATGATTAGTAAGGTGAAATGCTTATCTCGCCTGTATTATAGAAATGCAAGGTAATTTGCGCATACAGCACTTTAAACTTCGCGTTGTTTAAGTCGTTCTGCGCCTGCCCCCAAGCATTTAACGCAAGAATCATGTCTGCAGTAGTAGAAACCCCTGCATTGGCAGATTTCAAAACAAAATCATAATTCTCCTTTTGCGCTTTTTCATTCACTTCGGCTGACTGAACTTCAACCAAAGCATTTTCATATTGAGTATACGCCTGGGTGATGTCGGCCACCACTTCAAGTTTGATCCTTTCTAAATTATTTCTGCGCACCATTGCATTTAGTTTGGCATCTCTTACTCCAGATCTAGCCTGATTGCCATTAAAAATGGGTACCGATAAACTTACACCAACCGTTTGCCCGAAGTTGTCATTGAGTTGTTGCCCGAATGCAGATACTCTAGTCTCATAAGAGGTGAACTCAGTAACAACTGGTTGGTTCGTTGATTCTACATAACCAATTGGAGTTGTAGATTTTTGATAATTAAAACGCTCTAGTCGAGTTTCTGAATACAAGGTATTTACATTTCCAAAGACTGACAAACGCGGATAAAAGGCACTTTTGGAAATATCAATGCTAATTTCCGCAGAGCGCACTTGTGCTTCAGCTAGTTTGACATAACTCATCCGTGCCAAGGCATTGTTTATTATTCCATCCTGCGTCCAACTTGTTATAGGTGCTGTTTCGTCTAACGACGGGTGAACGATTTGAAAATCTTTGCTGTCTAGCTGCATCATCTGCTTCAATCGCAAATTCGCCATTAATAACGAGCCCTTAGCCGACTGAATGTTCATTTGATCTCTTGCATCTTGGGCCTTTAAGTTGAGATACTGCTGTTGGTTGGTGGCTCCGGCCTCAAATATTTTTTTAGCCTGTTGTAACTGAGTAACTGTAGATTTATTCACTACAGTCAGTGATTTTAATTGGTTCTCTGCAAGGATCACTTGCAGAAAAGCATCAGCCACATTGGTGAGAATTTGATTTCTTAGGGCTTGCTCCTCAATTTTTGCACGTTCCACTTCATTTTTAGACCGTAGGATAGAATTGGTAATTCTTTTTCCATTGTACAGAACTACGCTGGTGGTTAAAGAAAAATTATTGGACTGAATGCTTCGGGTAACAAATTGATTCGAAAAAGGGTCAATAGACCGACCAAAATTGTAGTTATGAGAAGCACTCGCGTTTAATGACGGGTAACGACTGTCTTGATTTAACTTTAGATTGTTCTCTGCCATATCCACAAAAATCTTTTGGTCTGCTAGTGAAAGATTTTTTGTAGCCGTATAGGCGATGCAGTTATCTAAGGTCCAATTCCCATTGATTTCATTCAATAAAGAATCAGATTGAGCTTGAGTCGAACCGTGGGCCAAAAGCAAGAATCCTAGGATGATGAAAAGTCTCATTTGTTTAATAATTATGCAAAACTAACTCGGTTGCAAATTTGACCTTTTTTGAATCGACTAAGCCATTTAATATTTCTATATTTTACATAGAATTCAATTAAACTTGAAGCTTGAACTGGTTTACACATAACGGTAAGGTTTTTAAACCTTTTTATCCAACACTAAATTGGGACAGACCAACATCAGAAAAAAAGGTCTTTTTGACCTTTGATGATGGGCCAACTCCTGAAGTTACCGAATATGTTTTATCTGTTTTGAAAGACTTTGGTTTCAAGGCTACGTTCTTTTGTATTGGCGAGAATGTATCGAAAAATATGTCGATATATGAACAAATCAAGGCCGAAGGACATCAAGTAGGCAATCATACCTATACACATATTAATGGCTTTCGCGCTTCTAATGCTACATATATAAAAGACACCAAACGGGCTGCTGAGTTAATAGATTCAACCTTATTTAGGCCACCTTTCGGCCGAATAAGAAGAAGTCAAATACGCCGTTTAAACCCTGACTTCGATATCATTATGTGGTCTATCTTAAGTGGTGATTTTGATACAACACTCAACATAAGCCGGGCTGAAGTGCGGATGAAATCACTTACCAAACCGGGTGCCATCATCGTATTTCACGACAGCCAAAAAGCGTATAAAAACTTAAAAGCACTGCTACCGAAGTATTGTGCGTATTTAAATGACAAAGGGTACACATCGTGTGGGTTATAATTACAATTTCAATCGCTGTTGTTGCTGTCTTTTTTAGCATCCAACTACTGAGCCTGTTTGCGATTGATAAATCTCAAAAACGACTTAATAATCCCGACAATCATCTCCCTAAAGTATCTATACTACTTGCCGCGCGTAACGAAGAAAAGCTCATTCGACGTAGTTTGTTTGCCATTGATGCACTTCACTACCCTAAAGACAAATTAGAAATATTGATTGGTGATGACGACAGTGATGACAAGACCAATCAACTTGTTAAGGAGTTTATAATAGACAAACCTCACTTTAAATTATTTTCGATAAACGAACAGCTAGGCAAAGCCCGTGGCAAAGCCAATGTACTGGCACATTTGGCTCATAAAGCTACTGGGGAATTCTACTTTATAACGGATATAGATGTAAAACTTCCGAACAATTGGATTCAATCTTTACTCAACCAGTTTAAAGAAAAAATAGCCATTGTATCAGGAACAAGCACTTGTGAGCCAACTTCAAGTCTGTTCTCGAAACTCCAATCTATCGATTGGCTACACTTTATGGGGTACATCCAAAGCTTTGCAAACATTGGTATTGCCTGCACATCGGTTGGGAATAACATGGCCGTTAGGGCAAAGGCATACTGGGAAACTGGTGGTTATGAAAACATAGATTTTTCTATTACCGAAGATTACAAATTGTTTAAAGAAGTTACCGAACGCGGTTGGGGTTGGCGCACCATCCTAGATGCGGATAGTTTAGGTATGGCATGGCACATTCCTAGTTTCAGAGAGATGTTACACCAACGCAAACGATGGCTTATCGGCGCTCAAGAACTCCCTTTGCTGTGGAAGTTTCTAATTATTTTGTATGGGTTGTTTGTACCTGCCGTTATCGCTTTATTGTTTTTCGCCCCTATTAATGCGTTGCTATTGTGGCTATTGAAAACTGTTATTCAAACCCTTTATATCAAAAAGTTGAGTAAAAAAGTGGGATTGGTTCCTTATTCCGTTTCAAACCTATTGGTTTATGAAATCTATTTAATCATTAATACGTTAAGCACTGCAGTATTTTACTTTTTGCCTATTCCATCAATCTGGAAGGGGCGCACATATCATAAGTCAGATTTAACCTAATATTGAATCATGTACCCTAAGCTTTTTTCATTTCGCACACCGTCTTTCTTGCATGGTATACTGCCCGATCAAATAACACTGTATAGTTACGGTCTTATGATAGCAATTGGGATAATGGTGTCTTACTGGTTTGTTAATCGACGGACAAAAAAGTTTGGTATCTCAAAAGACCAACTATCCACCATGTTCATTTGGTCGATTTTTGCGGGCTTTGTTGGAGGGAAGTTGTTCTACTTTTTTGAGGATTTCTCAAAATACCTTGCAGACCCCTCTCTATTTCTAAATATAACTGGTGGTGGGTTTGTGTTTTATGGCTCTGTGCTATTTGTTATCCCGGTAATCATCTTTTGGTTAAAGAAAAAAGGAATCCCGATTCGACCATTTTTAGATATTGTTGCATTTGTTGGCCCAATAATTCAAGCTTTCGGTCGTGTAGGATGCTTTTTAGCTGGTTGCTGTCATGGTAAAGCCTGTTCTAACTTTCTTGGTGTCACATTCACGCATCCGGATAGTTTAGCCAACCCTAAAAATGTAGCGTTATACCCAACCCAATTATTTGACATTGGCATCAACGTGGTCATTCTTCTAGCCCTGTTTTGGTTTGAGAAGCGCCAAAAATTTTCAGGTCAGCTTATGCTTTTATATTTAATGATGTACGCTGTGGGCCGTTCTATCAACGAACTATATCGTGGTGACGAAGAACGTGGGTTTGTGCTCGGCGGTATGCTTTCACACTCTCAGTTTATAGCTATCTGTATTTTTGCCGTTTGTACCATGGTTTGGTTTAGGTGGCGCAAATTACCTGAGGAGTCTATTTAGATGGCTTCCAGAACGGTTCTAAACGCGATTACGCTTTCACCATATTTAGCCACTGTTTTGGCTTTTAAAGCAGACCCAAAGTTTACGCTGTAGTCTTGAAGATCTTCACGCGTATTTAGCCTGTATTGAATATTAAAGCTTGTGCCTGTATCGGTTACATCATGTGGGTCGATTTGAAACATTTCATGGGATAAAAATTTCCCTGTTTCCATAACCTCTGGGAGATGTTCGTTTCTCATCCACGACATCCACTCTTCTTTAACGGAGTCATCAACTAAACAAGTTACACTATAAATAATCATTGCGGAGAGAGAGGGATTCGAACCCTCGGTACCCTTACGAGTACACTACCTTTCCAGGGTAGCCCGATCAACCGCTCTGGCATCTCTCCAAGGCGGCAAAGTTAACTAAATACTAAACAGTTCTTTTGCGTTTTGTGTCGTTATTTCAGCAACTTCAGCTAGCGATACTTCTTTGACGTCAGCCAATTTTTGGGCGATTAACGGTATGTATGAAGACTCGTTTCTTTTTCCTCGGTATGGGGCTGGTGCTAAGTATGGCGCATCTGTTTCTAGAACAATATGTTCCAAATCAATATCCTTCATTACTTTATCCAAACCGCTGTTTTTAAAAGTAAGCACGCCTCCTATCCCCAGTTTAAAACCCAGTTCAATAATCCTATCTGCTTCGGCAACACCGTCTCCAAAACAATGAAACACCCCTGTTAATTTTTCATCCTGAAATGCTGCAACAATGTCTATCACTTCCTTGGTTGCATCTCTTGTATGTAAGGCCACTGGTAAATTATGCTCAATTGCCCATTTGCATTGAATTTCAAGCGCCTCCTTTTGAATTTCATAAGTCGTTTTGTCCCAATACAAATCCATTCCTATTTCACCAATTCCAACGAATTGATGTTTCTTTAGCTGGTCTTCCACGAAATCTAATTCCCTTTGGTATGTTGCTTCCTTAACCGAACACGGATGTAAACCTATCATGGGCATGAAAATGTCCCCTCTACTAGACGTTAGGTTCATCATAGCGTTAAAAGAATCCATTTCGATATTCGGTAAAAGTACTTTGGATACTCCTTGTTGCTCAACGCGGCCAATTACCTCTTCCATATCCTCTTTAAAGTCATCTGCATACAAATGACTATGGGTGTCTATGTAGTTTAGTCCCATGTAATCTTGGTCTTATTTAAGAATGCGTCGATACCTTTTTTACAATCTTCTTTCTCTCGCATCTGCGCATTGGACAACGCCGCATAATCAAGTGCCTCGTTTAACGTCATCTCTGGCACTTTAGCCATCATATCTTTTATTACAGCAACACTTTGACCTGACGTCTTTTTAATGAGCTTATTTGCAAAATCGTTGGTGAATGCTTCTAGTTTATCCTCATCCATGGCTGTGTTAATGAGCCCCAAATTCACCGCCCGTTCTGCACTGAAAATCTCTCCTGATAATAAGATTTCTTTGGCCTTACCTTCACCTATTTTTCTCAAAAGAAAAACCATCACAATGGCTGGAACAAAACCAATTTTAACTTCAGAGTATCCAAATTTAGAATCAATAGCAGCAAAACAATAGTCTGTTACTGTTGCCAATCCGCAACCTCCTGCAATCGCTGGACCACTTACCATTGATATAACAATTTTTGGAAATGTATAAATGGTTTTAAACAACTCCATCAGGTGTTTACTGTCTGCAATATTTTCTTCTAGGCTATTGCTTTGTAATTGTTTTAAATAGGATAAATCGGCACCTGCACAGAAAACATCTCCAGAAGACCGCAGAATCACAACCTTGCAATTTGACTCTGCCTTTGCCAGTTGAAATGCCTCCTTTAGTTCAGAAACAAAATCCTCATTTAATGCATTCCTTTTTTCTGGGCGGTTTAACGTAATGTACCCGACTTTGTTTATCACCTCCCAAGTAACGTACTCAAATGTCATAGCACAAAAATAGGCACAAAAAAACCCCGACGTTTCCGTCGGGGTTTTTATATGAGGTTAAAAAACCTCTAGTCTTAGATGTTATTAGTTAGCAATTGTAACTCTCTGCATAGCAGAAGTGTTACCATTGATTACCTGTACCATGTAAACACCAGCTGCAACGTCAGTCATATCTACATTGTAAACACCGCTCGCGTCAGTGTTAACTGTTTTGATAGTCTTACCAGTTGCGTCCATGATAACGATGTTTAAGTCGTTAGCTGGATCTAATACCTTCACGTTGAAGATACCAGTGTTAGGGTTAGGGTATACGTTAAAGATACCGTTAGCTGCGATGTTATTCACGCTGCTGTTAGCAAGGTCAACTTCAACCATTTCACAGTGCTTAGAAATACATCCAGCATTGTTGATGATCGCTAAACAAACTTCAAACTCATCTTGATCAACAGAGTAAGTGTATGAAGGAGTTACGTCGTTAGAACGTCCACCGTCACCAAATGTCCAGTTGAACTGATTTGCGTTACCGTCTGTAGTAGCTTGGTTAGAGATAACTAAGTTTCTCCAGCTAGTAGCTGCTGTAAATGTAGCGTCAGACTTAGCGTTAACCGTTACAGTCTTAGCAATAGAGTCAGAACATCCACCTGGAACGATAGCTAGTAACGTTACACGGAAAGATTCTGTTACACTTTCGTCAGATAATTCGTAGTTGTGACGAGGAGATGTATTTGAAGAAGTACTCATACCAGAAGCATCAGCACCACCAAATCTCCATTCGTAATCTAAGTTACCAGCAGCAACTTCAGAGTTGTTAGTGAAAACTACGTCTTCTCCAACACAAACGTTGTTTGCTACGAAGTCTGCTTTAGCTTGAAGCTTAACAACAAACTCTTTAGCAATCATATCAGAACATCCGTTGTCAGAAGAAACTTTTAAGCTTACATTCTTAACACCTACAGTACTGAATTTGTGGTTGTCATTTTCTTTAGTTGAGATTTTCTCTCCGTCGAAGTCCCACTCAAAGATTGAGTTAGCACCTGAAGGTAAAGAACCTTCTCTTGTGAATTCAACTGCAGTCTCGCTACAAGGATCAGTGAAAGAGAAGTCAGCTCTTGGAGACTCATTCAATGTGAATGTTCTGTCTGTTTCATCAGTACATCCAAATTCAGATACAGCAGTTAATTTAACTGTGTGCGCACCTGGAGTAGCAAAAGCGTGAGTTGGGTTAGATAAGTTAGATACACTACCATCTTGGAAATCCCACTTGTAACCAGTGTTTCCAATTGCAATAGTAGAAGCGTTCATGAACTCAATGTCTTCCAAGTTACAAGTACCTGCTACTGAGAAATCAGCAACTGGCTTAGCAAATTGGTTCGCATTTTTAGTTAATGAAGCAGCACAACCTTTAAGTGAAGCAGTTAAAGTAACCTTGTATCCACCTGGTGCTGGGTATTTGTAAGACTCATCTTTTTTCTTAGAAGTAGTTCCGTTACCGAAGTTCCAAGTGTAATCAATTGTACCTGTGATACCTGAAGGTAAAGTAGTGTTGTTTACAAATGTTACTGCGTCTCCAAAACAAGCGTTGTTTACTCTGTAAGCAACAGTTGGTACAGGAGAAATAGAAACTTGAGCAGTTTTTGTGTAAGTGAACTTAGGATAATCAAAGTTCCAAGCTGTCATTGTTATAGTGTATGTACCATAAGTGCTGAACTTGTGAATTGGGTCAGATATAGTTGACATGTTGTTTTCAGCGCCAGAAGCTGGATCACCGAAATCCCAAGAGTATTCAGTAGCACCGATTTCTTGCTTAGTTCCGTTAACAAATGCAACAACGTCGCCGTCACATCCATCAGCAGCAGTCCAATCAACAACTGGGGTATGTGGAACATAAATCCATCTACCGAAAGTAGAATCACAACCTGTGTTGTTATCTGTTACAGTTAAACCTAACCATACCATTGAATCAGTAAGAGCTGGATCTGGATCAAATTTCAATACACCTTTGTTACCGCTAGTTGGTACACTTGTCCAATCTGCATCTGCAGATACATCAGTACCACCTGAAGTCATTGCAACAACTGCTGCAGTCCAATCTGTGCTGTAATCTCCATTGTCGTATTTAGCTGGGTTTTCAACTAAGTATTCGATTTCTTGAGTTGGAACAGTTACGTCTGGGCTTTTCTCAGATCCACCATTGTAGTATCCTGGGAAGTTTGTTCCTTCAGATAATTCAAAGCTATGTGGAGCAGGAGTAATTGAGATTGTAGTTGTAAGAACGTTGTTTTTAGAGTTATCATCACATGCTAAACCAACTTCGATTGTGTTCACACCTGGCTCATTGAAGGTAGGTATTGCGTTGAATGTGTAATCAGCAGATGAGCTTGCTTTTATTGTATCAATAGTCTCTTCAACGTGAACTTCAGCTGCAGTACCTTTATTGATAGTGTAATAAACGCGTGCACCTAATAAATCAACGTTTGCGCCATTGTTAAATGTGAATTTGATTGCTTCTTGGTAACCACCACATTCTTTAGTTCCTGTAAATACAAGATTTGCAGCGTTGTGATCAATTGTAAATTCAAAAGCGCCTAAATCTGGTCCACAAGCAGTTCTTGTATTCATCGCTTGATCAATACTAGCATAGCCAGGTTGTCCGTAGTTAGCGATAATTGGATTCGTAGGGATAATGTTTCCTTTACTTACATCAGTAAATTTAGGATCAACAGAGATGTTTGTTTGATTTCCTACAGCTGTGTTAAACGCAGTTAAAGATGTATGCGCAGAACCTGCATAATATTGAACTGCACCACTAGATACATTTACGTAGAAATCATTATTTTCCCAATTCATGTCTTTGTAGTTTCTCTGGCCTGCATACACTGGATATACCTGGCGACCGGCTTTCCCAGAAATTGCACAAATGTTGTTCTTGTAGTTCATTGACGTAAACGTATTTGAGTGATTCGCATAGAATCCATACATATAGTAATCTACATCACCGTCAATAATAACCGTATTGTGTGTTACGTCAAGGCTTCCTCTACAGTATCCACCAAGGAAAGCATATAAGTAATAATCACCACTATTGTTGTAATACGAGTTGTTTGTCATTTTACCAGTCATATAGTAGTGGTAAAAACCATACGTACCATATCCACCAGCGTTATCTCTAACCTTGTTTCTGTCTACAACAGCGTTTTCTGCAAAGTAGCAATACACACCATATACGTAGTAATCAGCAGAGTTGTTGTGAATATCATTGTCGTTACATTCTAAGTTGTTGGCATAATAAGGGTATGCGCCGTACACATAGTATTGAGCATCGTTGTTGTAAATGTCGTTGTTATTCATTTCCATTGGATCCGTACCAGTACCTCTACATCTGTAACTGTATGTAGCGTATACATAACGTCCCGTCAAACCATGAATTTTGTTGTCATTGATTTGAATTTTCTGAGCAGTCGTTCTATTGTTACCATAGTAACAGTAGATACCATATCTGCTCTGGGTTCCACTTCTGTTTGAGTGGATGTTGTTACCTAATGCTTTTAAACCACTAGATTGGTAATCGTAGATGTAGTAATAGTAAACGTGCATCATTTCGTTCTTTTCGAACTTGTTGTTACCCGCTGTATAGTTGTAATAGTTACTTATACCGTAGTATGGTCCAGCGCTATTACTTGTTGTAGAACCATTCCACATTTTACTGTTAGAAATTGTGTTGTGCATTCCGTGGTTTCCTGTAGATCTAGTTGATGTTGTTGAACCAGAAAAAGAAATGTACGAAGTACTGTTTGAAGTACCTGTGTACTTAGACACAATAAACTCACAGTTGTCGAATGTGTTGTAGTTTGCATTGTTTTGCAACAACAAACATTTAGTGCTGTTACCTGTACCTGCTGCGTTAATTTTAAGGTTATTAACCGAAACTCGGTCAGTACCGTTAAAACGAATCACGTACGAAGAACCTGTATTTGTGATTGTGTTACCATTACCGTTAATGGTAATCGTGTTTGTCGCGCTAGTTCCAGAAATAGCACCAAAGGTTACTCTTTCACTGTAAGGGCCTGAAGAAGCCACGACATTAACCGTTACTGCTGCTTTTACCCCATTTGACCCGAGGGCAGAGGCAAGATCAGTAAACGATTTGAAGTTTGTTCCGCTAGTTGCAGAAGCTGCGTTGACGGTGTACGTACCGCTCAATTGTGCCATTGCCATTCCACTTACAAGAAGTAAGCTGACCGACATTAACACTCCCCGATAAAGGGACGAAAGCCATTTCGTGTTGTAATGTTTTTCCATTTTTACTTGTTAAATTAATAAATATATTACCTACTAAGGACATAGCAGAGCTTTGCCCAAGGCTTCAAATATATACGATTGGCAGTAAGAAAACCAAGGAATTATTGCGCTTGACGCTGTAGGAGAATATTGCTTAGTGTAAACGCTATCCACTTTATAGTAAGTAGATGCCCATTATTAAAGGCATAAGGCGAATAATAAAAGTCTCCCTACACCCGTGTCATTTTTTATTCAGCTCTCTATTGTGACGTTCATTTAACATAATTGACCGTAGAACTTAAGTAATTCAACCACATTGAAGTTATGGCCCAGGAATTAGTCCTATCTGCCTAGGCTCCATAATTATTACTGCATATTAATTATAACATGTAGTTTAAAAGTGTTCAAATGGCTAGAGTGCATTTACATACGTAAAGAGTGTTGATTATTACGTAACTATTATACATTGACATACGACTTAATGTTTATTCTAAATACGTTTTAGTTAAGAGCTATCAAATCATCACTGAATTGTATGTATCACGCATGAGTAAAATATCAAAAATATTTGACCTCTCGGTCGTTAAAATCTTCGTATACGAATTGATAATGTTTTATTTGCATTAAACTCTTTTGCATGCCCAAAGCTCAAATTAAAGAACATGCTAGCCCAGAATCAGCGCTTACTGATTGGGTTAACAACTACAGTGACGTATTATATGCCTATGCTGTTAAGCGTGTTTCTGATGAAGGGTTGGCCAAAGATCTTGTTCAGGAAACATTTATGGCTGCTTTTCAGTCTTATGGTCGTTTTGAGTATCGGTCGAAACCAAAAACTTGGTTAACATCCATTTTAAAAAACAAAATCATGGATCACTTTCGTCAGGTTTATAGACGGAAGGAGACTTCCATAGAGGGCGACTTTCAAATGTTTAATGAAGATGGCACCTGGAAAACAGAAAACATTCCAACGCCATGGGAAGAAACACATTTGTTGGACAACCCAGAATTTATCGATGTGTTTGATTCTTGTGTGGAAGCCCTTCCAGAACGATGGGCTTCATCTATTCGAATTAAATATCTTGATTCTGACATCAAACTCGATGATTTAGGGGTATCTAAAGCAAACTATTGGAAAATGCTTGAACGGGCACGGACACAATTAAGAAACTGTCTTGAAGTTAATTGGGTAAAGCCCAACAAATAAATTTTAATAAAGAGTAAAAATGTTTAGCATTTCATGTAAACGCGCTTCAGAGTTGGTTCATAAGAAACACAACGAAGGTTTAACGACTACAGAAAGGTGGCGATTAAAAATACATACAGGCATGTGCTCAGCATGTAAAACATTTGAAAAACAGACCGATCAAATCGAAAAGATTGTCAAGTCGCGAATTCAAAAACAGCCTTCAGCCAACCTAGAAGATTTTAAGGTTGACACTTTATCCAAAATAAACAAATAGGAATTTTTCATTTTTTAAGTCAGGTTTATTTCATGAGCCCGACTTCACTGTTTAATCGATTAAAAATTTAACAGAAAATGAAAACAACAAAAACTATTTCGATGCTCGCTTTCTTGCTTACAGCGATGGTGTTTGTGCAATCGTGTAAAGACGACGACGAGCCAGAACCGACTACCAACAACGAATTTGTTGCGGATGACGCAAGCTTCGCAGGCTGGGATTCTTGGGACCTTATTGATACCAAAAATGGTATTGACCCATCACTAAGTGGTGCTCACGCCGGAAATGACAGTACTGCTGTACGTAAAATATATGTTAAAGACGCACAAAAGGCGGTAAATGGTGCATACCCAACAGGTACTTTGGTGGTTAAACACATGAAAAGTGATTCCATGGAAATGATAACTGCTATGGCAAAACGTGGTAATAACTTTGACGCAGTTAACAATGACTGGGAATACTTCGTTATTATGGCTGATGGTAAAATTGTAGTGGATAACGGTACTACAATGCGCGGGAGCACAGGCCTTATGAATGGAATGTGTGTAGGATGCCACTCGAAAGCAACTACAGATTATATCTTCACTGAATAAGAATTACTGTTTTTCAACCTTTTCAATAGTCTAATTTAGACAACGCTAAAGCCCCTACTGTAGGGGCTTTTTTGTGCCTAGACTTGAGCATCCTTTTATTTTTAATATATCATTGTAACACATGATTGAATTTGTAGAGGGAAATGTAGAGGTTTTAACACCTACACATGCCGTAATTAATGTGAACGGAATGGGTTACTTCGTTCATATTTCTTTAAATGCCTTTGAGCATTTACAAGGCAAAAAACACTTGCGGCTGCTGACCTACCTTTCTGTTAAAGAAGATAGTCATACGTTGTATGGGTTTTACGACACTTTAGAAAGAACCATTTTTCTGCATCTAATAAGCGTTAGTGGCATCGGTACAGCCACGGCAAGAATGATATTATCTTCTTTAAATCATAATGACCTAATTGGTGCAATAATTAACGGAAATGTTCCGTTGTTAAAATCTATTAAGGGCATTGGACCCAAAGCTGCCCAACGAATGATTTTAGAGTTAAAAGATAAAATGACCAAACTAGGAGGTGAAGTATCTTCAACTGGTGTTTCAACCCACAATCAATTTAATGAAGCACTTGAAGCCCTTCAAGCTTTGGGTTTTGGACGAATTGCGGCTGAAAAAGCAATCCTTAAAATTAGCAAGGAATTAGGTGATGATGTAACTACTGAAAACCTAATCAAAAATTCACTCAAAATATTATAATTTTGTCGGCCTTCAGAAACACATATCTGCCTATAGAAAATAATTACTTATTACGCCGTTTAACCGCGCGTTTACACTCAACACAAGACACAAAAAAAAAGACAATTTGAGAAGTAGTTATAGAGTACTGTTGGCAATAAGTATTTTGTCCTATTGGGCCATAACTTCGACGGCGAACAAGCCCGAGGTTGTGTACACTTCTTTTGATCAGACACTTGAGAAAGATTCTTCGAAAAAGGATAGTCTTAAGTACCCGATACGGGATAAAACTTCACGTGACTTTGAGAAAATTAATCAGTTCGACTTAAACGACCCAGACAACGTTAGAACGGATATCGAATATAATCCGGAAGACAAGACCTATACATTTCAGAAAAAAATTGGCAACCAAAACTTTGGCTCTCCAAAACCAATGAGCTTTAAAGAGTATCTGGAATACCAAAAAAAGCAAAACCAACAAAACTATTTCAGACAGAAATCTCAAGCCACAAACTTTGTAAGATCAAGCGGTTTACTCCCTGATTTGTTCTTCGATCCAAAATTAGCTGGTGATATGTTTGGCGATGGACTTATTGATATTCGACCAAGTGGTTCTGCCGAGCTAATTTTTGGTGGTAATTATAACCGAGTTGAAAATCCAAACTTCACTGCACGCCAACAGAAAAATGGCAACTTCGACTTTAAAATGAAGATGCAGGTGAACGTTACCGGGCAAATAGGTGACCACATCAAGATTAACACCAACTACGATACTGAAGCCACATTTGAATTCGAGAATCAAACCGGATTGAATTGGCAAGGAAAAGAAAACGATATCCTTCAATCCATCGAACTTGGTAACGTAAGTTTACCACTTAATGGTAGTTTGATACAAGGCGGACAAAGCCTATTTGGGGTAAAGACAAAACTCCAATTTGGCAAGTTGACTATGACTGCCATTGCCACACAACAGAAAGGCGAAACCAGAGAAACAGAAGTAAACGGTGGTGCCCAAATTACAAGATTTAATATCCAAGCAAGTGACTATGACGTTAACCGTCACTTTTTCTTATCTCAATATTTTGCAGACAATTACGACAACGCTTTAGCCCGTTTACCAGTAATCCAAAGTAATGTACTTATCAATTACATTGAAGTGTGGGTGACCAACAGAGCTTCGAACTATAGCAACACAGGGAACTTAGTTGCTTTAATGGACCTTGGAGAAAGCGAACCGTATAACAATGCTTATGTAATACCTGGAGTAGAAGACTTGCCTTCAAACGAAGCCAACAGAGTTTTTGACGCGATTACGGCTAACGCTGATGCGACGAAAAACAATTTGCAAGTAGGTGTTGAATATGTTGACTTGACCAACGCACGTCAATTAAACCCTCAAGAATATACCATGAACGCTCAGCTTGGCTACATCTCTCTGAACCAGGCACTTAATACAGATGAAATACTAGCAGTTGCGTACGAATATTCTTATAACGGAAGGATTTATAAGGTCGGTGAGTTTGCTAGAGATCGACCACCAAACAATCAAAACCCGCCTACATTGGCGGTAAAAATGGTTAAATCAACTTTGATCAAAACCAACCTGCCTACTTGGAATCTGATGATGAAAAACATCTATTCGCTTGGGGCATACAACATGCAAACCGAAGACTTTAGTTTTAATGTGGTTTATGCTGATGATAAAGGTGGTGGAGATTTAGGTTACTTACCTGTAGAACCAAGTGAGCCAAACTGGTACAAACGTCAACTTAACGCTGTTTTCAAATTAGACAAAATGAATCGTCAGTTTGAATCGAAGCCTGACGGTCTTTTTGATCTTATTGAAGGAGTTACGATACAGGCAGGACAGGGAAGAATTATATTCCCTATGCGAGAACCATTTGGTGAATTTGCGCGCTCCAATTTTAACGACCCTACTGGCAAAAATGCAGATTACTATTCGTTTGACGCGTTATACGATTCCACAAAATGGGATGCAGAGCAAGATGTGTCGCACGATAAGTTTTTCCTGCGTGGTAGCTATAAGGGTTCTTCCAGTAACCAAATAAGACTGCAATGTTTTAATGTGCCTAAAGGTTCTGTTAAAGTAACGGCTAATGGTTCCTTGCTGAACGAAGGCTCGGACTATATCGTTGATTACACCATTGGGATGGTGACAATAATCAATGAAGGTATTTTAGGTGCTGGTGCTGTTATTAAAGCGACGTGTGAAAGTAACTCGCTGTTTAACCTGCAGCAGAAAACACTTGTTGGTAGTAGGTTTGATTATAAAGTCTCAGACAAACTTCTTCTTGGAGGTACCATTTTACACCTTACCGAAAGGCCTCTTACCCCAAAAACAAACATTGGTGAAGAACCATTGCTCAATACAATATATGGTTTTGACGGTGCTTTCAATACGAAGTCAAGAATGCTCACAAGATGGGTAGATAAACTGCCTTTTATTGAAACAAAGGAAGAATCTACCGTTGCGTTGACTTGGGAATTCGCACAAATTATACCGCACAAACCACTGAGTATTGGTGATGCTGAACGTGGCACATCATTTATAGACGATTTTGAAGGTGCTGAAACACCATATGAAATTAAAAATGTAAGCCGTTGGAAATTGGCGAGTGTTCCACAACACCAGCCTGACTTATTCCCAAACGCAGCACAAGGACTAATTAAGTTGGAAAACAACAGAAGAGGCTTGTTTTCGTGGTATACGATCGATCCTGTTTTACAACAGGGCAACCCCGATCGAATGCCAGAACATTTGAAACAAGACGTCATACAACGCTCAGGACATTTCATTCGACCAATTCAGTTTGATGAACCGTTTCCAACCAAAAATATTCAGCAACAGCAGGTACGAACCATTCAAACACTGGACTTAGCATATTATCCAAGAAAAAGAGGTCCTTACAATTTCACGGTAGACAATCTTTTGGAATCCGGTGACTTGGACAACCCTGAATCAAACTGGGCTGGGATTAGTCGACGTATTGAAAACACCGATTTCGAAGCAGCCAATTATGACTATATCGAAATTTGGATGATGGATCCGTTTGTTTATGAAAAGGAGCCTGGCTATGCAGGCCCAAAGAATAGTGGTCAGCTCTATTTCAACTTAGGTAGTGTTTCTGAAGATGTTTTACCCGACAAAAAAAGGTCGATGGAAAACTCGTTGCCTACAGCAAATTCGGTAGCTGCTCCTGTTGAGCAAACAGCCTGTGGCTTGGTAGGTACAATTCAACCCATTGTGGATGGCTTTGATAACGACCCTAATGCCAGAGTATATCAAGATGTTGGATTGGATGGACTTAGTGATGAATTAGAATTAGGCTTTTTTGATACAACGTATTTAAAAGAAGTTCGGAATAAATTCGGGGCAACGTCTCAAGCATATTTAAATGCTATAAATGACCCTGCTGGAGATAATTTCAAACACCATCGGGACCCTGATTATGATTTGACAGAAACGTCTGTCCTTCATCGTTATCTGTATTACAAACAACCAGACGGAAACTCCAACCTAGATCGTTTGCCAGACGGAACTCCACAGGCGAACTCTACCTTCCCTGACGACGAGGATATTAATCAAGACAACACGTTAGACCAAATTGAAGAGTACTTCCAATATAAAATAGACTTAAGTCAGCGTGACTTGGTTGTTGGACAAGGCTACGTAGCTGATTCGATTCGAGTTTTTGCCGTGAGAGAAGATGAAGGTGCCAAACCAGACAGTGTTACCTACTTTCAGTTAAAAATTCCGATTCGTGAATATCAAAAGCGTGTAGGTGGCATCACTAACTTTAAGTCGATTCGATTCATGCGTATGTTTATGACGGGTTTCGAAGACAGTGTAATTCTACGTTTGTTGGAAATGCGCATGATACGTGCTGATTGGAGACGCTACCAAAACAGTTTAAAATTCCCGCCAACCATTGGACTACCACCAGATCCAAATGATCCGGTAGAATTTGTTGTAAGCACAGTAAACATTGAAGAAAATAGTTCTAGGGTTCCGGTAAAATATGTTGAACCTCCTGGAATTACGCGTGAGTTGGACCCAACACAACCAAACCAAGTATTACAGAACGAGCAATCATTATCGTTACGGGTTTGTGAATTAGAAAAAGGGGACGCCAGAGGAGCCTTTCGCGTAACGGAAGTTGATATACGTAATTACAAAGATTTTAAAATGTTCCTACACGCTGAAGGAAATCAGCTTCAGAATGGCGATGTATGGGCGTTTGTTCGGATTGGTACAGATTTAGAGAATAACTATTACGAGTACCAAATGCCTCTTCAAATCACCCCGAACGGGGCAATTCTTCAAGACGAAATTTGGCCATCAACCAACAACATGGAGTTTGCCTTGCAAGATTTTTACGATTTGAAATTAAAACGTGAAAACACAACAGGTTCTAAAACGGCAACCTACGAAATAACAAATCCTAAGGGTCATATTCTAAGGGTAGTTGGCTTACCAGATCTTAGTCAGGTAAGAACGATGATGCTTGGTGTGATGAACCCAAACAACAGCACCGGTCAAGAGAAATTATGTACTGAGGTGTGGTTCAATGAAATGCGTGTAACCGGTATATCCAACAAAGGTGGTTGGGCTGCGACGGCACGTATGGTAACAAAATTGGCGGATTTTGCGCGTGTAAATATTTCTGGAAATTATACGACCATTGGATTTGGTGGAATTGACAAAACACTGAATGAAAGAAGCTTGGACCAAACATTCCAGTACGACATATCCTCTAACATTGAACTTGGTAAGTTTTTCCCTCAAAAATCGGGTATATCAATACCTATGTTTATTGGATGGAATGAGAATTTTATCAATCCGAAATACTATCCACTAAATCCAGACATTTTATACAAGCAAGTTCTGGAGGCTGCCAAAACCACGGAAGAAAAAACCAAGGTTAAAGAAACGAGTCAAGATTACACCAGCAGGTACAGTTTGAACTTTACGAATGTGAAGAAGAACCGTACAAGCGGAGGAAAGGTTCGGTTATGGGATATTGAAAACTTTAATACGAGTTATTCGTACCAGCGTACCTATAGAAGGAACCAAATTGTTGAAGAAAACTTCATCAATACACACAGAGCTAGCTTAGCGTATACCTACGCAAAGCGACCAAAACCATGGGAGCCGTTTAAGAAGATCATACGCGCCAAAAAACTGCGATTTGTGAAAGACTTCAACTTCACATTGATGCCAAGTAGTTTGAACTTCCAGTATGATGTTGACCGTAGATATGGTGAATTGCAAAATAGAAGTAATGATGATTTCGAGGCGATTGTACCGCGTTTTTATGATAAGTCGTTTACACTAAAACGGACTTATGGTGGCCGATGGAATTTTACTAGAAACTTAAAATTCAACTACAACAGTGTTGTTGACGCTTGGGTGGAAGAACCTTTTGGAGAAATAGATACTAGAGAAAAAGAGGACTCCATTAGAAATAATTTCTTCAATTTCGGTACCATGCGGAACTTTAATCAAGTGATGGATATTAACTATACCGTCCCTTTTAACAAGTTTAAATACCTGAATTGGATTACTGCATCTGCAAAATATGCTGCCAACTATAGTTGGACAACAGCGCCTCCGACTTACCCAAGTTTGGGTAACACCTTACAAAATAGTCAGACGATTACCTTAAATGGTAGAATGAACTTTACTTCATTTTACAACAGAAATAAAAAACTAAGACCATTTGTTTCTCGGACGGTGAAAAAGAAAAAACCAAAAGAGAAAAAACCTGCACCCGGTGATGAAGAAGACGAGAACGCCAAGAAGAAAAAACGAGAAGGATTGCACCCAGTGGCAAAAGGTGTAGGTGCGTTTTTCTTAATGATGAAACAGGCACAGTTAACGTATACCGAAACAAACGGTACTACGCTCCCTGGTTTTAATCAAGACATACAGTACTTAGGGCATAATTTCGATTTAGCCACACCGTCTTGGCCATTTATCTTGGGCCTTCAAGACCCAAATATTCGGTACGACCTAGCTCGAAATGGCTATATGACTAACGACACTGCCCAAAACAATAGATTTTTACAGTTAAAAGGACAGAACATCACTGGTAGTGCGACGTTAGAGCCATTCAGAAACTTCCGTATCACGTTAAATATTACCAAACGAACGAGTAACACCGTATCGAGTAACTTTAGATATGACAATGAAGAGCAACGGTTCTTAGATCTAGGCCTTCAAGAAATTGGTCAATACTCCATATCTTTCTTTTCTTGGGGAACGGCCTTTGACAAACTCGGAGATGTAGCCCAAAACTATGGTTCTGAAGCCTTCACGTCATTCAAGGATAACCGCCTAGTTATTGCACAACGACTACAGGCGCAAGAGTTTACCAATGGAAATCAACGGTTTGAAGACCGTATTGGAGATTTAGATCCAAACACAGGCTTCCCTGTTGGTTATGGTCAAACACAACAAGATGTTATGCTCTATTCTTTCCTTTCGGCCTATAGCGGTAAGGATGCAAAAGGCATATTGTTGAATCCTTTCAAACGACTCCCAGCACCTGCTTGGCAAATCAGTTATAACGGTTTAAAAGACCTGTTTGGTTTAAAGAAATACTTCACCAACATCAGTATTCAACACGCCTATAACTCCACTTTAAATCTTAACAGTTACTATAGTGAGTTGAGTTATGGAATAGATACGATCGTAAACGACACGAACAACTTGAAATCACAATATACCTTCCAGCAAGGGGTGTCGTTAATAGAAAGATTGACACCTGTTTTGGGCGTTGATGTTACGATGAAAAATGGTTTAACCCTAAAACTCGAACACAAACGGGATAGAAACATAACCATGTTTATGAACACGTTCCAGATGATTGAGCAACGCAACATGGAGTGGGTAATCGGAGCTGGATTTGTAACAAAAGGCGTTAAGCTTCCAATTAAATATAGAGGCTCACGAATCTTCTTAGAAAACAATCTTAACTTCAGATTTGACTTGTCTATACGGGATGGTATTACAGTGCGTAGGGATATTGAGTTGGGGACGAACACTGCTCAGGCGGGTAATAGAATCTTTTCGATTAAACCTAACATTGATTACAAAATCAATGACAATACGAACTTGAGAATGTTCTATAACCGAACGTTGACAGAACCTAAAAACTCTCAAAGTTTCCGGTCGGCCATTACTGATTTTGGGATTAGCTTACGCTACACCTTACAATAAACGTTTTGCTCTTCTTCTTTGTATCCGCGTGATTACCGGATGGATGATGACAGAAAGAAAGATTAACCCTGTACCAATGTAGAACTTGGTGGTTAATTCACTATCCTCATTGAAGATAATGATTGCCATAATCACGCCGTAAATTGGCTCTAAATTTACCGCAAGCCCTGCGCTAAAGGCCGACAAGCCTCGCAATGAAGAAAGTGCCAACACATAGGCCACTGAAGTACACAACAGACCTAATACCAAAAGATACCAGAAGGAATGCAGGTGAACACCAAAGAGTGGATATTTAGATTCTAAGTTGGGTTGGGTTAACGAATATGCACTAAAATCAATTCCTCCCTCAAATATTGGAATAACTAAGGTGAGAAAGACAAAGCCAGCCAACAGCTCCACTGCCGATACTGAAATTGGGTTGTGTTGCTTGAGGTGTTGTTTATTTAACGTGGAAAATAGTGCAGCTAGGAACGCTGCCAAAAGGCCAACAAATATCGAAGCGTAGTACGCTTCACCAATATCTAGAATCAGCAAAATACCTCCAATCACGAAAGCACCAATGATGAGTTCGTACCACTGAAATTTGGACTTGGTAATAATCGGTTCGAGAAACGATATAAACAGTGTGGTTGTGGCCATACACGCCAAAGCAATAGAAACGTTTCCCAACTTAACGCTGGCAAAAAAAGACACCCAATGGATGCTCACAATAACACCGATGAGCGCAAATGTAATTAAGCTACGTTTGCCAATTTTGCGCGCTCCTCTGATAACGCCAGGGAACAAAAGCAAACCAACCACTGCTATCCACATACGGTGCCAAACCAAAGCAAGTTGATCGAACACAATAAACTTACCCAAGATGGCTGTGAAACCAAAAAGCAATACAGCAATGTGAATTTCTAGATATGACTTATATCCGCCCTTTTTAGACATGCGGCAAAGATTGAGCTTATCAACGGATATCTCAAGCGAAATTATAGGCTTATTTGTCTTTAAGAAACCTTATAAAAGCAGGTTTCCTTCTGTGAGCCAAATGCAATTCTGCATCGTTTGACATAATTACCTTGAATGCGCCTGAGTTAAAACGCTTCATTTCGTTCACATTGATAATATGAGACTTGTGTATTTTTACGAATGGCTTTTCGTCTAACACATCTTGATAATACGAAAGTGGCCTAGATGCCATGGCCTTTGACCCATTTTTTAGAACAAACTTCGTATACCCCCCTCGCTGACCTTCAGCATATACAATTTCATTGAGGTTGACTTTCTCGTATGCGCGTAAACCGGGAATGACGAAATATGTAGGTTTCTTTTGAGCCATTGCCTCTGCCCTAATTTGACCATTTCGCAGTACCACTTTGGTTTTGGTGAGTGCCCCATTTAATTCTTCAACACTAAACGGTTTCAATATGTAATCTATCGCAGAAGACTTGATGGCTCTTATGGCATAATTATCATGCGCTGTGACAAATACTACGTTAATTTCTTCTAGATTGAGCCTCTCGAGCATCTCAAAACCATTCATCCCTGGCATTTCAATATCCAACAAAAGAAGATCTGGTTTCTTTTCCTTTATTGCCTTGAAACCTTTAACTGGGTTTATGAATTCGCCAACTACAGTTGTATTGTATTTGCATTCTTTAAGACGTTGTCTGGTGACGTCGATGCTGTTGATCTCGTCGTCGATAATCATTACGTTCATAGGTTTTAAGGTTATTTGTGTCATATCAAGCAATACGACAAATATATCAACCTGCCTATTTTCTGCGGGATTCACCCTCCGAACGTAGTATTTTGTCTTCTATGCGCGAGGTTGAATATCCTTCTAGAAAAGGAATTACCTTGACTTCACCACCAGATTGCATTACTTCTTCCGCACCAACAATGGTTGCTATGGTATAGTCACCACCTTTAACAAGAACATCAGGTTGTATCTGTTTAATCAGTGCCATAGGTGTTTCCTCATCAAATAGCGTTACGGCACCTACACAACCCAAACTTGCCATTACCCAAAGTCTTGAAGACTCCTCTTGAATTGGCCTGTTTGGTCCCTTTAGTTTACTTACTGACGTATCGGTATTTAGCGCCACTACCAACACATCACCTTCGTCGGCCGCTCGGTTTAAATAGTCTATGTGGCCTTTATGCAATAAATCAAAACACCCATTGGTAAACACAATACGCTTGCCAGCACTCCGCCACTTCGCCACTTGCTCAGCAATTTGGCTACGTTCTAGTATTTTCGATTGTATGTGGGTTAAATGTGTCATTGCAATGCCTTCCTTTCTTCCAGCCAAATCATCAACATAGACAGTCCTCCAGCGATTAATATCATGAGCATCTGACTACCATGAGATATGATGGCATAACTTGTTCCTAAGCTTATGTTTATGCCATACAATAGCAAGCCCTGTGGGACAAAGTAATGGAAGCTACCTAACCCGCCAGGTGCAGGAATAATTACGGCAAACGTAGCAACAATCAGTGTAGTTACCGCGGCATCTAAACCCAAATGACTGGTTCCGTCCAAAGCAAAAAAGATTAGATAGGAAACCAAGAAGTACATTAACCAGATGATTGCGGTATACAACAAAAACAACCAAGGCCGTTTTAATTTAAAAATACTCTTAGCACCCTCGAACAAACCGTCTAAGAAGTCAATAACTTTCTGAATTAATGGTGGGTTATTCTCACGCTTTTTTAACCACAGGTAGACAAACAAACCTGCAATTCCTGCAAGGGCAAGTCCACCTAAAATATAGAGTTTACCAGTACCAGACCCCTCTGCAGAATTTAAGGCCTTCATTACAAAATCTTCAATGAGTTGATATTGCGAAAACACCGCTATTATGGTTACGAGTAAGGTTACAAGCACATCAAATACGCGTTCAGTAAAAACGGTGCCAACGAGTTTATCAACGGGTATATCGTCCGTTTTGCTTTTAAGCGCACAACGCACAACTTCACCCACGCGTGGTGTTGCATAATTGACTGTATAGCCAACCATCACAGCATAAAAACTGGTTCTTACTCTGGCCTTATAACCCATCGGCTCAATCAACAACTTCCACCGAACCGCTCTAATAAAATGACTAAATAAACCAGCCAATGCTGCTAAAGCAACCCAGAAATAATTAGCGCCTTTTAAATCTGCCAATACTTCGTTGGGCTGAACTTTGTTGTATACCCATAAAACGAGTAAAATGGCCACAGTTGGATACAGCAGCTTCTTTAATATTTTCTTTGTTTTTGGTGTCAAGCCGTTAATTTGTTATTGGCATCCGGGAAAATAATAGTGGGTACAAATTTCTTTGCTTCCTCAAAATCGAAATGAGCGAATGATATAATTATAAGCTGATCACCCCACTGCGCCTTTCTTGCAGCAGCGCCATTAAGACACACCATGCCGCTTCCGCGCTCGCCTTTGATTGTGTAAGTTTCTAAACGTTCTCCGTTATTGTTATTTACCACAAGAACTTTTTCTCCCTCAATCATATTGGCGGCATCAAGTAAATCCTCGTCAATTGTAATACTCCCAACGTAACGTAACTCGGTTTGAGTAACCCTTACATTATGTATTTTCGATTTAAGTATTTCGATCATCATAACTCTTGACAAATTTAGTCCTTTAAACGACAGCTGTTCTTCCTAATCGTGCCACTTTTTTACCCCTGCTTCAATACGCACATCCAGCGTGTTTTCAACTGGGGTTATGGGGCACGAATAACGATGACTATACGCACAATACGGATTATAACAGGTGTTAAAATCTATTGTTAGTGTCTTATCCTTTATCGATTCTAGTTTAAAGTCCATATATCTCCCTCCGCCATATGACGAATCCTTGTTGGTTAAGTCTCTAAACGGACAAAACAAGTAGTCACTTGCAGGCTTCAACTCTGGCGTTGTAACCATTCGTTGATAGATGTACAGTTTATGTTTCGTGCCATTCAGTTTAAACTTAACGTAACCATATTGCCGATAAATCGGTTTGCGTTTTGTACTGGTTTGCATCTCAAACGTCTTCTTGGTTTTCTTTTTGAACTTACCCTCAATTTTATACGAGGTATCAATCTCAAAATAACGAAGACCTTCAAATCCATCTATTTCTTCCTGGTTAAGTATATGCCTAGAGGTATCACAAAAAATCGAATCAGTAGTGGCCCTGTCTTTCGCTATGGATTCAACATAGTCTGATTGAGCAAATGCGGAAAACGCACCTACCCAAAGTATACATAACGTCACTAATCCTTTCATTCTTCCGTTTCTTCTTCATTAAACAAATCCTTTACGGCATCGGGTCGCTCCCTATCCTTTTCCTCCTTAACGGTCATAAAGTATTCAAGCGTGGGTCTTTTTTCTGGGTACCACACAAAGTTTGGCAGTTTTTTCTTATCCGACGGAAAATCCGTTACCGGGTAAAATCCTCCTTTAGGACTATCATAATACCGTACATTTGACACCGTATTGTCTTCAACAAAAATGAGCATGTCACTGCACACCATGTGATTGACCCCAGTATATGAAGTATCGTTTTCTTGTACATAATATACGCTTTGCCCGTTCCCCTGTACATTCACCTTATGTAGCTTATTCTGTTTAAAATAAGCTGTCATATCGTTTCCGTCAATCTGGTTAAATACTTCGGGCTGAACCAAAGAAACAATGAATGACTCTTCAATCACTTCTAAGCGATGTAAATTCCCGTTCTTTCTGTACACAATTAGCGTATCTCCTGTAATTTGATTCTCTTCCGTCCAAAGTACTGGTTTACCCAACAAAGAAATCGTAGAGTCCGTAAACGAATAAATCAAAGAATCTGAAACGCCTTGCATATCCGTTTTGTGTATTTTGGTGTTGTAGAATGCAGATAATCTTCGACCAGTGGTATCCACCAAATCTATTAACGTATCGGCCTTAACAAACAAGCTATCGTCTTCAAAGTACTTTATCGCCAGTGGGTTACCTGTTACCATAGTTTTACCGGTTTTCCGATAAGAAATCCCGTACTGCCCTTCAATTTTGATTTGTTCCACAGTGTCTATTAGCGTTATATTCCTAAACGCCTGACCTATACCCGTATTTCTGTTATACAAAAGACTATCGGCTACCAACTTGTTGTCTTTTCCTTGAATCCAGACCCCTTTACTAAACTGGCTGGTATTTTCATTGGTATTGTACCAACCATAGCGACAAAAAATAGTGTTTTCTTCACTATAAATGTATGTTGGACCATAGAAGTAAGCAATTTTTGAATACGTGTTGTAACTCAACGTATCGCTCTTCATTTGGTATTCTGGGTTTACTAATGACACGCTGTCTTTGAAGAAAAACGTTTTGCTACGACTATAATATCTGCCCTGTTTACTGGTTAGTCGATCGGTCCCATTCACAATCTTTCCTCCAGTGGTGTAAAAGGCTGTTTTGGCCTCTACATCGTATTGCACCATGTCTGTTGTCAACTGCATGTCTTGATCACGAAGACGCACATTATCTCTCACGTAGGCTTGCTTCTTGTCTCCGTCGTATTCCAGATAGTCACCCCACAAATTGAATGTATCTCTTTGCCTGATATAAATGTTGCCATACGCTTCTATTCTGTTGTCTTTTCTATAGAAATACGCACTATCGCAGTTCATAAAAACTTGGTCTTGCTTAAATCGCACATTTCCTTTTACACGCTCTGCATCAACAAACTCTTGGTCGTATTCAATTACATCGGCACCCAATAATTCAATCGTACTTTGCCCATAAGACGAACTTAGTCCTATAAACATACATGCCGAAATTGCGATTATTAATTTCCCTACAAAGGGTTTTATTACCGAGATGGGTATCATAGATTTGAAACAGGACAAAAATAATGCAAGAAAGGCTCGGACATATCCTATTTAACGAAGGAATGGTAAAAAAAACCGACCGAATACTCTGTGCCGTTAGTGGTGGTGCTGACAGCATCGTTATGACCTACTTAATGTCGCAATTGGACATAAACGTAGTTGTAGCACACTGCAACTTTCAGCTGCGCGGTAAAGAAAGCGATGATGATCAGTCATTTGTTGCAGACTTCTGCAACAGTCATTCAATACCATTTTTGACCAAATCGTTTGACACCATTGGATATAGCCGGGTAAATAAAACCTCCATTCAAGAAGCTGCGCGCGAGATAAGATACAAGTGGTTTGAAGAGGTGCTAGAAAATGAAAGCTGTTCGTGGGTTTGCACGGCACACAATCTGTCGGACAACGCCGAAACCATGCTCATTAATCAGCTACGCGGTACTGGGATAAACGGCTTATCAGGCATTCCAGTGAAGAGAGGTTCAATTTTACGGCCGATGCTTCAATTTAGCTCTTCCGAAATAAGAACCTACGCGACTGACCACAAGATCGCTTTTAGGGTAGACAGCAGTAATCATTCTGACGCCTATTTAAGAAATTCGATTCGACATCATGTAAGCCCTGAACTTGCGCATATAGACAGCGGGTTTGAACAAACATTTCTTGGCAACGCAAACAAGATAAAAGAGTCTGTTGAATTACTTGATGCCTTAGTTTCCGACTTTAAACATAGACACGTAAAAACAACTGGCAACGCTACATTTATCCCAAAAAATGAACTTTACAGTTTTCCACACCCCCACATCATTGTGTCTAAATTAGTACTCAATGGGCATTTTGATATCACTCAAATAAAACAGCTACTGGAGTCTAATGAAGTTGGAAAACGTATTGAATCACCTTCGCACGAACTGCATTCCGACAGAGACTACTTTATCCTTAAACCCATCACAGACAAATCCGAAGCACCATTAATACTAACCCAAAAGGGTGGTTTCGACTATGAAGGTTACAGCATTACCCTTGCTCATGCAAGCCTAAAAGACTTGCACTTTCCATTGCCTAAGAATGAAATTGCTGTTGAATCGACATGTTTAGAACAGTGCATTGAGGTACGGTCTTGGAATCAAGCAGACCAAATTCAACCATTTGGCATGCGCGGGCATAAATTGGTAAGTGATGTATTCACAGATAACAAAATAGCCTCAGCTTTAAAACAGGAGGTACCCATTTTTTGCGTAAAGAATACCATTCTCTGGGTAGGCGGTTTATGCTTCTCCGAACGTTTTAAGCTTGACTTGGGCAAACTTCATCCATCAACAGAAGTACTTCATATAACACTTACCAGAAAAAATTAGCTACGTCTTACTCCTTCAATAGGTGTTTGAATTGCTTTCGCACCTTTTGCACTTTTGGCCCAACCACGGCCGAGCAATACGGTTGGTTTGGGTTGTTGTTCAAATAATTCTGATGATAGTTCTCAGCAGGGTAGTACGTCGGCACAGCCGTAATTTCAGTTACAATAGGGTTTGGCCAAAGACCACTCGTATCGGTGGCTGATTTGCTTGCTTCCGCCAGCAACTTCTGGGCGTCGTTGTGATAATATATTACCGATCGGTATTGAGTTCCTTCATCGCCCCCCTGTCGATTTAAGGTTGTAGGGTCGTGAGAATGCCAAAATATTTCCAGCAACGTTTCATAAGAAATAATCGACGAATCAAACCAAATTCTAGCTACTTCTGCATGACCTGTTTGACCAGAACAAACCTCTTTATAGGTAGGGTTTTTAATAAATCCTCCGGCATACCCAGACTCAACCTTGTGCACGCCTTTCATCTGTTGAAAAACGGCTTCAACACACCAAAAACAGCCAGCTCCGAAAGTCGCTGTATCAAGATTTAAATTATCTGTTTGCTCTGTCATATCTTCACTGTTATCATTTTCTTTATCCCCGTTTTGCGCACACCCAAAGAAAGGTAAAAGCAACAAAAGAGGAACAATTAATCTTACTATTTGTTTCATACTATTTGTTTAAAGGTTTGAATTTGATGGAGACTGAATTCACACAATGTCGAATGTTTTTGTCAGTCATTTGCTCACCTTCGAACACATGACCAAGATGACCTTCACAGGTAGAACAAATTATCTCCGTTCGTCGACCGTCTGCGTCTAATTTTCGTGTGACCATGCCGTCAATTTCATCATCAAAACTTGGCCAACCACAATGGGAATCAAACTTGTCTGCACTCCAGTACAATGGAGCGTTACATCTTCTGCAGGTATAAATACCACTAGCTTTATGATTGAAATATTCTCCGGTATAAGCCCGCTCTGTACCTTTTTGAGCAATGACGTAATTCTCAAAATCATTTAGCTCATTGTAAGGTTTAAAAGTCGAACCGTCTTTTATATCAAATACAGCTGTTAAAAATGATCTCTTAACCTCAACTGGGTCTACAAAATTAGTAAATACTTGACTGGACCAAACCTTAATAACCTCTTGCTTTTCATCTAGCAGTAAAGCATACTGATGACTGACGTCTTTGTTATAGCCGTCGACAATAACATCTGCCCACGATTTAGGTATCTGTACTGATGAGTCAATTCCATGGAGGATCTCGCTATTACTGTTAAACTTCACGAGTGCGTTATTGTTCAACCCTACCTCTTCACTATTTGAAACAATCAAGGTTTGTAAACCAAACGCGTCAACTTTAGGAGCCATCGCATTGTAATGGGCCAGCGCCGTTTTGAAAACAGGGTCGTTCAAATCACCAAGAAATGCTATAAATGTAGGCTTTGAATCATTCCAATCACTACCCAATAAATCTAAAACAATCTTTGATGTTGGATTGGCCACCAGAAACGATTTGTCTTTTTGAAACCACGTTGATTTATTACTTAATAACTCTGGGATATCATTTACGATTGAATCGACATCTAGTTTAATATTCTTTCCTGTTATCATCTGTTCTTGAGTTTTTGTTTGCTCTTTACTTTGTCCGTTACAATTGATCAGTAATAGTAAGGATAAACCTACCATAATTGTTTTGTGAATCACATACTTCATACTTATTAAACGAGTTTTACGCTTAGTTGGTTTTACTTGTGCATTGCTGACACATTTATATCGACAAAAACAGGGTGTTTAACGTTGAGTTTAACTATGACAGCGGTCATAGTAGGCAAGTGATATTTTACAAAAAAAGCCAAAGTTTTAAAATTACCTTTGGGGCACAGTTTTACGCATGAACAAGTTTGAACTTTCATTAAAATTTAAGTCCGTTTTTGAAACGGCTATAGATGGCATCATCCTAATAAGTTCACGAGGGATTATTGAGGAAATTAATGCCGCAGTGACAAAACTTTTTGGTTATGCGAAAGAGGATCTCCTAGGCAAAAACATAAATGTGCTAATGCCCGAACCACACCATAGTGGCCATGACGGATATATGCAGAGCTATCTCAAAACGAGGAAGGCCACAATAATTGGCATTGGAAGAGAAGTTGAAGGCCTAAAAAAAGATGGCTCAGTCTTTCCTTTTCGGCTAGCAGTGAGCGAAATAACGCTTGAAAACGAAACCATGTTTACAGGCTTTATTCATGATTTAACCGAGGAAAGAAAAGCCCAAGAAAACCTTAAAGAATATGTAGACAATCTTGAGTTAATTGTACAAGACCGAACTAATCTTCTGGAAGACAGTAATAAGAAATTGGCGCTAGAAATCGAAGAAAAAAATAAGACGGAAGATGCCTTGATTGAAAGCCAAAAGTTATACGAAACGATTGCTCAAAACTTTCCAAACGGAACCATTAGCGTATTAGACAGAGACTTAAATTTCTTGTTTATTGAAGGTCAGGGCTTGCGCGATTTTGGTTTTGGCACTAAGGAGCTGATAGGGAAAAATTATCTTGATGTAATCCAGGTCAAACTAAGAGATCTGGTGAATCAAAAACTACAAGTGGTGTTTGACGACATTCCCTCAACCTTTGAACTTGAGCACAACAAAAATGCCTTTCGTGTAAGAGCAGTACCGCTAGTCAATAATGCACATATGGAAGATCGTATTTTGTTGGTAGAAAGCAATATTACCCAGCAAAAAAACGCCGTGAAAGAGATTTACAACTCGCTTCAAAAAGAAAAAGAACTTAACGAGATGAAGTCCAAATTTGTCAGTATGGCTTCACATGAATTTCGCACACCTTTAAGCACTATTTTGAGTTCAGCGGGTCTGATTAATAAGTACATTGATGTTAACCAAACTGAAAAAATCACCAGACATACCGAAAGAATTCAAAACAATGTGCGCAATCTCACCATGATTCTAAATGACTTTCTAAGTTTAGAAAAGTTGGAAAACAACAACCTAACATCTGAGGTAAAAGCTTTTGATATTATAGAATGTGCATCCGAAGTAAAAGAGGACATGCTAATGCTCAAAAAATCGGGGCAAAACATTACCTTACAACATAATTTAAAGGATACCGATATACATACCGACCGTTTCGTTATTCAAAATATACTTACGAATTTGCTTAGCAACGCCATTAAGTATTCAAAAGAAGATTCGGACATATGCATTGATATTGAAAAAGAGGCCAATGACTTGAGTATAAAAGTAACTGACAACGGAATAGGTATCAGTCAGGAGGACCAAAAACAACTTTTTCAAAGATTTTTTAGAGCCTCCAATTCCGGGAATGTACAAGGAACTGGACTGGGCCTACATATCATTAAAAGGTATGTTGATTTGTTAGGTGGAGAAATATTCTTCGAAAGTGAGTTAGACAAAGGAAGCACCTTTGGTTTTGTTTTACGAAATTTACCGGGATAATATGAAAACGATATTAGTAATTGAAGATCACGAGGAAATTAGGGAAAACCTTTCTGAAATATTGGGACTAGACGGTTACAATGTTTTAAAAGCAGCAGATGGCAAAATAGGCGTAGCCGCAGCTATTGAGCACCTCCCAGACATGATATTGTGCGACATAATGATGCCAAATTTAGATGGTTATGGCGTGCTACATATGTTGAGTCGAAATCCACAAACCATGCGCATTCCGTTTATATTTCTTACGGCTAAAGCGGAGAAAATTGACGTACGGAAAGGAATGAGTTTAGGGGCCGATGACTACATCGTCAAACCTTTTGATGAAACTGATTTATTGTCTGCCGTAGAAAATCGTTTACGTAAATTTGATTTGATTCAGGACGGTGCAGCACCGACTAAAACTGCTCCAAAATCAGCCGGCGACTTATGCCCAAATGCTTACTTCAAAAATTACGACAAGAAGGATTTAATTTACCACGAAGGGGAAACACCAACCCATGTGTATCAGGTAGTAAGTGGTAAGCTAAAACTTACACGACTGAGTGACGATGGTAAGGAGATGGTTTTGGATTTATTAAAAACAGGTGACTATTTTGGGTACTGGTCTGTTTTACAAAAACAAACCACCACCGAAAGCGCCGAAGCTCTTGAACCTTCGAAAATAATGTTAATACCTACTGAAGACTTTTTAGACGTGGTTGAACACGAGAACGATATTGCTTCAAAATTTATCAAACTATTAAGTAATAACCTGCTGGCTCAACAATATAAAATAGTTGAATTAGCTTATAATTCTGTCCGTAAACGGGTTGCAACTGCCCTTGTTCAGATTGCTGACAAATACAAGGAAGATGACGCTTCGAAGCCCTTTAGCATGGCTGTATCTCGAGAAACATTAGCTGGCATTGCTGGTACGTCGGTAGAATCGGCCATTCGAATGTTATCAGAATTTAAGTCGGACGGCTTGGTTGAAGTCGATAAAGCAACAATTACGATAATCAAATACGACACGCTGAAAAACGCACCGTACTAGTTAGCACTTTTAGGCACGTAGGTGTCGACGTGACGTTCCTTTTTAGAAGGATAAATATCTGAAATGGTGACCAATATACCCGTCTCCTCGACGCCGCCAAAATCTTTATTCAAGGCTGTTCCAAAAACCTTCATTGTTGGTGAAAGTTGCATGTAATTGTTAATAAGAGGCGGAATGTTTTCTTCTCTACTACGCACAAACTTTGTTAAAATTCTATGTGCTTCTTTAAACTCTAAACCATCAATATCAGCAAGGAATTGTGATAAGTCGGAGCTGACAGAAAGTGCTTCAATAGGTTTAACTAAGCCCAATGCGTCTGGGAAATAAATATCCATAAAAGTAAGCACCGCATCTCTGGCAACTGTATCGTAATTACTGTACATGGTAACCTTACCGAAAAAATGCTTGATGTGCGGGTTGTCAACAGTAATGGCACCTAATCCATCCCACAAGTTATCTAGGGCAAAGATGCCTCTACGTGACCCAGACTTGGGTTGAAAATTAGGTTGCACCCAACTTCGTCCTAGTTCTATGGTATGTGCCAAATACTCATCTATAAATCGATCTGAAAAATCAAAGTAATGCGCTGTTGAAAGTGCTAATGGTTTGGTCCGTGGGATTTTCGAACAATCTATAAATCGATATCCCCCAATTATTTCTTCTGCCTCAGGTGCCCACAGAATCAATTGATTATAACAGTATTCACTTGTATCGTATTCATCAATGTCTAAAGGTTTTCCGGTACCGCCTCCTGAAGAAGCAAACGTTACTTCACGAAGTCGCCCAATTTCCTTCATCACCATCGGGCTGTTGTGATGATTTACGATATAAATTTCATTCCCCGCTTTGTTCGTTGTGCGCACAAAACGGTCTTTTGTCAATTCAGATTTAATTACCTCCGTAGGTATTGGATCCATTATGTATTCCAATGATTTATCCATTGTCTGTTTTCAATTTATATACCTCTTGTTTTACCCATTCAGCCCAATTTTTATCCGTTTTCTCGGAAGTGAACGTTGTTGAAACAATAGGTTTCCCAAAAGTAATACGTATGGTCTTATTCTTTTGTTTGAACAGTTCATCAACTAAGTAAAGCATTTCGATGTTTAATCGCAGCTTAAAAAACCGTCTCAATTTAGCCAACCGATAAAAAAACGGGCTCAATTGACCGTCTAAATGAACCGGAACCACCGGCTTATTGTATTTTTTTGCTTGGGTAACAAATGTTTTCTTCCAGTCGAGGTCCATTATCTCTCCATTGATATTGCGACTTACCAAACCAGCGGGAAAAATAAATATGGCATTCTGAGATGCAAATAATGCCTCGACCTCTTTAAGTGCGCTCTTGACATTGGACTTATGTTTGTCAACTCCTACAAACAAGCCTTTAAGGTTTTCTAAGGTCAAAAGGATGTCGTTGACGATAAATTTAATATCTGTACGAGACTCACTCAAAACCGAAACCAATGCCATTGCATCCATCCCCCCTAGTGGATGATTCACAACAAATATTGCTCCTTCTGATTTTGGGATATTGTCAGTCCCAGATGTTTGAAGATTTAAACCAAATCGGTCGACAATTTCTTGGCAAAAGACCTCATTTTTGAGTGCCTTATTTTCATGAATTATTTGATTGATTTCCTTTTGGTGGAGTACCCGTTTAAGATAAGCAATTACAAATTGAGGTAGTCGCTTCAAAAGCTTTTCATTTTTTGAAGCTATAATGCGCTCTACATCAACAAACTTTTTCTCCATAACCGCAAGGCGAATTTAAGTGTTTCATTCCTACTATCCACCTAAATCACTCCCATCTTAATCTTGCTTTTGCTATGATATGTAGTCTTACATTTTATGTGGTGTTACCTGGTTGGTTTGGAACCTAAGTGTCAAACTCAACCCAAATAACTTTGTAGACACAAGAGTTTCGACTTCCTTTGTATACATGGATTTCTTTGCACACGAAACCGCCGTTATCGATGATGGTTGCACCATTGGTGCAGGCACTAAAATATGGCATTTTAGTCATGTTATGACTAAAAGTGTTTTGGGTCAGAATTGCAATGTTGGGCAAAACGTTGTCATAAGCCCTGAAGTTGTATTAGGAAATAACGTCAAGGTGCAAAACAACGTCAGTATTTATTCTGGCGTAACTTGCGAAGACGATGTATTCCTAGGCCCAAGCATGGTTTTTACGAATATTATTAATCCACGAAGCGCCATTGTTCGAAGAGGAGAATACGCCAAAACCACTGTAAAAAAAGGCGCAAGTATAGGTGCAAACGCTACTATCGTTTGTGGGAATGACCTTGGGGAATATTGTTTTATTGGAGCAGGAACGGTCATTACGAAAGAAGTACCTCCTTTTGCCTTAATGGTCGGAAACCCTGGAAAACAAATCGGTTGGATGAGCAAATTTGGCCACAGACTATCCTTTGATAATGCAGGTTTGGCAACCTGCCCAGAAGGTGGTGAATCATACAAGTTGAAATCAAACAAAGTAACGTGTTTAGATGAGTAAAATTTTAGTAACAGGAGGGTTAGGATATATTGGTAGTCATACAGTTGTAGAACTCCAGGAAACAGGTACCGAAGTAGTTGTTGTAGATAATCTCGTAAATACCACGGCGTCTGTCGCTCAGCGAATTGAAAAGATAACTGGAAAATCGGTTACTGTGTATAATGTTGATGTTTGCGATACAAAAGCTTTAGAAGAAGTTTTCATAAAAGAAGATATCTCAGGTGTCATTCATTTTGCAGCATTTAAAGCCGTTGGAGAATCGGTTGACAAACCGGTTGAATATTACCATAACAATGTTTCTGGTTTAATATCATTGTTGCACTGCGTAAAGAAGTTTAACGTTAGTTCCTTGGTATTTTCTTCGTCGTGCACTGTATATGGCGACACGAAAGAAAGTCCGATTACAGAAAGTCACCCTATCGTTGAAGCAATATCACCCTACGGAACAACAAAGATTTTAGGGGAAGAAATCCTTACTGATTTTGCCAAATTCTGCGACACAAAGATTGTGTGTTTACGTTACTTTAACCCTGTAGGTGCTCACAAATCGGCACTTATTGGTGAACTCCCTTTGGGTGTGCCAAGCAACCTAATACCGTATGTTACCCAAACAGCCGCTGGTATACGAGAACAACTGACCATCTTCGGGAATGATTACAACACCCCTGACGGCACTAACATCAGAGACTTTATTCACGTTGTAGACCTTGCAAAAGCGCACGTTAAGGCGATTGATTATGCAAACGCAAATTCAATATCTTTAGATGTGTTTAATTTAGGCACGGGTATTGGCCAATCGGTTAAGGAAGTAGTCGAGACCTTCGAACGTGTTAACGACTTGACATTGAATTACACCTATGGCCCTCGTCGACAAGGAGATGTAGAGCAAATATGGGCTGATGCCTCAAAGGCTAAACATGTATTGGGTTGGGAAACGGAAATAACGCTTGATGAAATGATGCGCTCTGCCTGGGCTTGGCAACAAACTTTATAATCTAGAAGAAACTTGTTTGTTGAAATAGCAACCAAACAAGACCTGGCACTATAAAAATAAAATCACCCCAGAAACGATATTTCTCATCTTCTGCAAACCGATCTTCTTGAATATAAATTACCAAAAGAACATTGAACATAATAAGCAAGGCAATGCTTATTGGGAGTTTGATTGGACTGACAATGAAGAATGTCCAAATGGTAAAACAAATAAATGCGCTAGCCAGTGCATACATGATTACTTCCCTAGTTCGATCTAAGCCCCATTGAGTAGCGGCCGACTCCAAGCCGTTCTTTATATCATTGGCATAATCGTGATACGAAAAAAGTAGGAGATTGGTAAAGTTAACCAGCGATAAAGACAGCACCATCAACATCGCTTCTCCGTTGAACTTCATATCCCCTGCTACACCTGGCAAAACGACCATTCCGCAAGCAACGATTACCGAAACCATCAATTCCTTTGGAATCGTGATGTTTTTGGTTTTTAGGAAATGCACCACCAAAAAATAAACCAACACGCTAAAAGCCAATACAACCCCTGCTTTCAACAAGGCCGTAGGTAAAAATACAAATGCGATATAGGCGTTAAAAATGGATAGTGCGGCCAGTGTCGGAAGAATTGTTTTTCTGTATTTAAAATGTATGTAATGACGTATAGAAACGGATTGCTCCTTATGCTTCATTCCATCAAGCACATGGTCTAAGGTGTATATTATCCAAATGGTAGAAGCCAACAACCAATAAAAAGAATACCCCAATTGGGCCTTGTAAATTTGGCCAAAGAAATAGGACGTAGATACAGAGCCTACGACTACAAGGACACTAAAACAATTGATAAATTCTACTATTTCTAGATCTGAAATACGCAGGTTACGGCTGTCGGAAGACATAGAATTATGCCTCTGCTACAACTTCTTTTACCTCAGGGTAAATTCGACGAATGCTCTCTTCAATTCCAGCCTTCATCGTAATATGACTTATTTCACAACTACTACAAGCTCCTAACAAACGTAGTTTTACGATATCATTGTCAACGCTAATCAACTCCACATCGCCACCATCGGCTTTCAAAAAGGGTCTAATGTTATTCAGAGCCTCCTCAATTTTAGCTTGTATTTCGTTATTCACGATCACTTTATTATAGTTCGAAGTTACGTTAATTTGATAAACTGGCAACACTGTTTGTAATGGCCACTTGGCGTGCCAATTCCCCTGCTAATTGATCATATGCGGCCTTTACTGTTTCCGTTTTTTCAATGGCCGTTCCATTGTCTCCTGAAGTACGAATTGATTCAACAAGTGGTATCTGACCCAATAGAGGTAGATTAAACTGCTCGGCTATTTCTTTACCACCATCTTTACCAAACAGATAATAGCGTTTATCTGGTTGATCTTCTGGGCTGAAATAGCTCATGTTTTCTACGATACCAAATACCGGCACATTAATGTTAGGGTTCAGGAACATATTAACTGCCTTTTTACAGTCAGCTAGCGCCACCGACTGAGGTGTTGTAACAATTACTGACCCGCTTACCGGAACTTGCTTCGCAATGGTTAAGTGTATGTCTCCAGTACCCGGAGGTAAATCCAATATCAAATAATCTAGCTCGCCCCAATTCACGTCTGTTGTGAACTGTTTTATTGCGGAAGACGCCATAGGACCTCGCCAAACGATGGCCTGATTTTCATCGACTAAAAAGCCAATTGAAATTACTTTGATACCATCCTTAACCAGTGGTTCCATTTTACCTTCTACCTGACCCGGTTTCTCACCTTGCAAGCCAAACATCGTAGGTAAACTTGGCCCATAGATATCTGCATCTAAAATGCCAACAGATGCCCCTGAATCTGCCAAACTTCGCGCTAAGTTTACAGCAACTGTAGACTTTCCAACGCCCCCTTTTCCGCTGGCCACTGCGATTATATTTTTAACCCCTGGTAGCACTTCTTTTTCTTGACGATTAGTAGTCACTCTGCTGGTCATGTTAGGCGTAACTTCAAGATCTTTTGACACAAAATGTTGAACCGCGTTTACGCATGCATTTTGTATCATGTCTTTCATTGGACATGCAGGAGTAGTTAACTCTACGTCAAATTGAACCTTTGTATCTTCAATCTGTATATTCTTTATCATGTTTAACGTGACCAAATCCTTTTTCAAATCCGGATCATCAACATGACTTAAAGCCGCTAATATTGCCTCTTTTGTAACACTCATTTTGTAGGTTTTTTACCAATCATTCTCAAGTTCATTTTCTTTATGAACCACCAAAAGAACTTTCCTTCTTTGAAGATAGTTCCAATAACAAACAACATAATCTGATAGATGAAATAGATGGACACCCACTTCACAATGATTGCAAGCACTTTGTGATCTATATCTATATTAAACGCACTGAATAGTGCCTTTCGAACAAATAACGTGGCACTTCCTGTAATGGCAAATACGATAAAAATAACCACCATCCTTCGATCGGTTTCAATACCCCATTTTGCTTTAAGTCGTTCCCAATACTTTTTCACTCCGCGAAATTAAGTTTGTTCGTAATATTAACAGCAATGGCTGTAATTAGTTTCGGCCTAAAATGTCTTCTACGTTAAAGTTTAACTTCTTTTGTACTTTTCCGTCGAAATGAAAAAAAAGTATCTCCTGTTTATTCTTCCTTTGGTGCTAATAGGAGGAACATGGCTATACTTTCAAGCTAACCAGACCAAGGTACTTGATGGTTTCAAATTGATTCCAGAAAACGCGCTGTACGTTTTGGAGACGAAAGATCCAATAGCCAATTGGACAGCTTTTAGCGATACCGAAATTTGGCAAATTCTTAAACATCATCCAGTGATGGCTGATTTAACGGATGACGCTGATTATCTAGACACCCTTATTTCTGATAACCGTAAAATATTTGACTGGTTTGATGGTAGACCTTTACTTATATCGGCGCATGCTATTGGTACCAAAGAGTATGATTTTCTTTTTGTTGTAGGTGTAAGTCCTAAAGCCAAAAAATCATTGTTGCTCCCTGGTTTGAAACAGGTTCTAAAGTCATCTGGTTATACCACCTCTGAATTGTCCATCGAATCACTAACGGTACTTCAAGCAACTGACAACATTGGGGAGTCCATGTACTTCGCTCATATAGATAACCAATTGATCTGCTCCTATTCTAAGGACATCTTAACACAGTCTTTACAGACTGTAGCTTCACACAAATCGATTGATGCCACAGTGCAGTTTGAATCTACATTTAAGTCGGTTTCTCAAAATGGCCTTTTCCGTTTCTACTTACCATACCATCAAATTGGAAATTTACTGAACTGTTATTTTCAGGATGATTTAGGTGGGTTAACTACAATAACCAAACAACTTCAATCCAGCAGCTTTGATTTTACCGTAGATGCTGATTACTGGCAGGTTGAAGGATATACGTCTATTGATAGTGCTCATAGCTCTTATGTAAAGGCCTTCACACAATCAGGAGAAAGTGTGAATGAGGTCGGAAAGGTATTGTCGAACCGAACCGCTTGGTCGATGAGTTTCAATTTTACCTCTTTTGATGCATTGAGATCTAACCTCAAAACATACCTAAAACAAGAATCTGCCTATGCGCAATACACCAAACAAATTTCGCAGCTGGAAGCCGTGCTTGGGGTTTCTGTAGAAAGAGATTTACTCCATTGGATAGGTGATGAAATATCTATTGCTCAATTGCGAAAAAACCTAGCCTATAACACAAAGGAAAATGCCGTTGTGCTGATAAAAGCGAATGACATCACTGATGCTAAAGAACGTCTTCATTTTGTTGCTGAACAAGTAAAGAAAAGAACGCCGGCATTATTTAAGCAAATTGAGTATCGCAATTACCAAATACAGTATCTAGAAATAAAGGGCTTATTTAAGCTACTATTTGGTAACAAGTTTAATACAATTACAAAACCCTATTATACCATTTTGGAAGACTACGTGGTGTTTTCGAACAGTCCATATACGCTTATTGGACTTATTGAAGACTACGAAAATCAGCGTTGTTTAGAGACTTCACCGAATTATCAAAACTATTCGGAGCAACACGATAAGAGCAGTGTCAACGTTTATGTTTCCGTGCCAAATTTATATCCTGTTCTTCTTCCTCTCTTAGATTCAGAATCAAAAAAATCACTTCAGAAGAGCAAACCTTACTTTGAATCATTTGAAAGTTTTGGCTTAAATTTAATTGGTGATGGTAGTGGCTTCGTAACACGAGCTTTGCTGCGCAAGGCTTCGGAACCTGAAAGTACAGAAACCATCGAGGAAGATGAGTTTGAAAAACTGTATCGACTGTATGCCTCAGAACGCGACATTAATAGTTCAACATTTGTGTTAGAGTGGATTGAAGATGGGGTATATAAAAAGCAATTCCCCGGATCTGAAAAACTACAGATAAAGGCAGACACCAAGCAAGGTGTGCTGCATGGTTCGTATGTGGAATACTACCAAAACGGTAGCAAACGCCTAACCGGTAAATACAAAATGGGGCGCAAAAAAGGAACCTGGAAAACCTTTGATATGAAAGGAAACTTGTTACAGAAAAAACGATATTAAAAAAGTGCGATTCGGCAAGCGAATCGCACTTTCTAAAATTATATTTCTTTACTTATTTGAATCCGCGTAAGCGAATACTTTTTTAAGAATCTCCGTAGTACGTTCAACTGGGTTTGATCGAATCTTATCTTCCTGACTTTTAATCTCAGAAAACAACGCCGTCATAGCGTTCTCCGTTACATATTCGTTAAGGTCTGTTGTTACACTTTTCCCGGTTACAACATTGTACCCCTTCGATACCGGAGTCCAAATATCATTCGCGTTTACCTTGTTTAAGGAATTCTTGATTATCGGTAAGAATTTTTCTTTGAGTTGAGCACTGGTAGCGCTTTTTAAATAATTGGTTGCTGCACCATCACCACCTGTCACAATATTGATGGCATCCTTAATTGTCATTTGTTTGATGGCATTAACAAAAATGGGCTTGGCCTCTGCCATAGCACCCTCAGCACCTCTATTCATTGCCGTCACCAAGTTATCCAGGTGTTTGCCCGCAATTAAATTTGCAGCTACATTCCCTCTTATCTTTTGTTCCACATCACGTACTTCTTTTGGCATCAAAATTTTGTACGCCGCATTCTTTAAGAATCCATCTGTTTTTCCAAGAAAATCAGTACCGCTGCCTACACCCTTTGTTAAAGCTTGTTTTAAGCCATCTGCTGCTTCTCCTTCTGTAATACCACCAGTTTCGCTTAATACTTCGTTAGCTGTACCAAGAACTTGCAATAAGGTATCACAAGATGTAAGGGTGATGGTTAACCCTAAGATTAGACTCCACTTTTTCATTTAAATATATTTTGAATTAGACAATCGGATGGACTACAGCTTCAAATGTACCGAATCACTCCATTGATTCGTAAATCACATCCATAATTTTAGTGCGTACACTCATGCTGATCAGCTTTTTGTTATCAGCATTCGGGAACACCCTGTTTGATAGAAAGACATATACTATGCCATTTTCTGGATCGGCCCACATTTGCGTGCCTGTAAACCCACTATGCCCGAACGTTTTTCCTGAAGCGTAATCAGATACGGGATTTACCTTCCTTGAGTTTGGCTCAGGTTTATCAAAACCAATTCCTCTACGAGAATTTATGTATTGATACTTAGTAAATCTATTGATGGTTTCTGGAGCCAAAAATCGCTTGCCGTTATAAAAACCACCGTTCATCAACATTTGCAAAATTGCCGCCACATCAGCACTATTAGAAAACAGTCCTGCATGCCCTGAAACGCCGCCAAGCATGGCTGCTGCTGGATCGTGCACGTAACCATGGATTAAGCTTTTTCTAAAATCTGCATTATCCTCTGTTGGTACAATTTCGGACTTACCAAATTTCGTTAATGGATTGTACGTCATTGTTCGTAACCCCATAGGTTGGTAAAAAACGCTATCGACAAATCGATCTAGTGTTGTATGGGTAACTTGTTCGATCAAGTAACGCATCAAAATCATACCTAAATCACTGTATTTGTAATGACCTGGTTGTTTTACATCAGAGTCGTAGATGGTTCCAAAAATGACCGATTGAAATTCACGACACATGTACAAATCATCCGACACTTTTATACAAAACTTGTCAGAAGCGATATGAGAAAACGTTGTGTCATAAACCAATGGATCTTCTGTGGTAACCCGATAAAATGGTATCCAACTTTTGAGACCCGCTGAATGGGTGAGCACTTGTTTTAGGGTTATGTCTTGCTTGTTTGTCGTATCCAGATTTTCGAGATACTTCGACAGTGGGTCCGAAAGTTTTATTACAGAGTCTTCCACCAGTTTCATGATGGAAAGTGTGGTGGCATTAACCTTGGTTAAGGATGCTAAATCATATAAATCGTCATTATTCACCCGACGCCGTTCACTGTATGTATGATTCCCAAACGATTTTTGATAAACCACCTTGCCATATCTAGCAACCAACACCTGACAGCCAGGAGTTGCTCCTTTGGCAATGGCATCTTTTGCTATACTATCTATCTTCGAAAGCTTGTCTTGATTGAGAGCGACCTCATTTGGTTCACCATACTGCAGCAGTTTAGAATCTTCCACTACTTTCTGATTAAACAGTTTAAAGTTTTGTGTTACAGAGACCGGTAAAAACGCATCAGCTGGAATTGCCCCAAACAGCATTTGAGCCGCTTTAACTTGGTTCACTTTGTCATCTTGATAGGCCATTACAACGGTGTTCATCCCATCAAAAAACTTAAGGTTATACGGGTTTCCAAAATCAACAAAAATGCACTTCTTAACCTTATTCAACGCCTTTACGAAACGGGCTGTTGACATATCTACACCGAAATTATTTCTCGGGTATTTGCTGGTTTTATGGAGTGTTACAACTACAACATCATAGTCGGCATATGTTTTAGCTACACTGGCAACCTGTGCCGATGAAATCGCTTTTGGAAGATGCAAGTGTGTTGCTTTTTGGTAGTGATCAAAGGTTTTTTGAAAATCATTGTTCACTGCACCTCCAATAGACAACGTGGCTATTTTCTTCTTACTGTTTAATTTAAGCGGTAATAAGTCGTCTTTGTCTTGAACAACACACAACTGCTTTTCAATCAACTTATTCAGCAAGAAATTCGCATAAGAAGAGTTTAATTCTTCTATTAAATTTTCCTCTGACAGTGGTGTATAATCGTTCAATCCAGCCCAATACTTTGCTCTTAACACCTTACGTACTTTTTCGTCAACATAAGCTTGTGTTAACGCACCGCTTTTTACGGCTGCTTTAATTAATTCGATGGCTCTAGGTATGTTACCCGGGGCAAGCAAGATATCGTTCCCTGCTTTTAGTGCTTTTAGTTCCAGTTCCCCTGGCTGATGAAATTTCGCTACACCTTGCATATTCAGTGCATCTGTAAACGCAAGTCCGTTAAATCCTAATTCCTTGCGTAACAATCCATTTATACCAATCGGTGAAATGGAGATCGCTGTATTTGGTGTAGGGTCTATAGCAGGAATGTACAAATGCGCCGTCATAACGCTCATCACGCCACTGTCTATCAAAGACCTAAAAGGGTAAAGTTCAATGGAGTCCAATCTTTCTCGAGAATGATTAATGACTGGCAAATCTTTGTGAGAATCTACGTCAGTATCACCATGACCTGGAAAATGCTTGGCACACGCCATAACATTTTCGCGTTGCATACCACTGGCATATGCCCACCCCTTTTCTGCAACATTCTTTTTGTCTTCTCCAAATGATCGATAGTTGATCACTGGGTTATTGGGATTGTTGTTTACATCAATTACAGGCGCAAAGTTTACATGAATCCCCATGCGTTTGCACTGACGTCCGATTTCACGACCCATTTCGTAAATGATGGAATTATCTACAATTCCACCTAAACCCATCTGATACGGAAATGAAGTTGTGTTGCTTAACCGCATGGCCAAACCCCATTCTCCATCTATAGCAACAAGTAAAGGCGTTTTAGACATCGCTTGGAATTCATTTGTCAAGCGTACTTCTGTAAGTGGGTCACCCTTAAAAAAGATAACGCCCCCTACTTTATATTTATTGATATCCGACCGCACTTTATCTAAATGTGCTTTACCATAACTCGTGCGAACTTCAATCATCATAAGTTGAGCAATACGCTCATCGACTGTCATTGCGTCGAATGTATTGTCCACCCAATCGGAAGCATAGTTTTCCGGATTAGGCGCATAACCAGCTGCATAAACCAGTAGTAATGCAATTATGATGACCTTACGAATGATGAAGTGTTTTATCATGAAATAATGATTCTCACAATATGAATATCAAAAAGTGTTCCCTGCAATGTTATACAAATCTTACCTGGATGCATATTGTTTTTATCAACTCCGAATAATACGTGTATAGCAGAGAAAGTAAAAGACCAAGGTTACATACTACTTAACTTAAACGTGGCGTTTACATTGTACATATGCGTTTCTCACCAAAAACATTTAACTCCCTAATAACTAGCAGTATACTAGTTCTCTTTCTCACAAACTGCACGGCCCAATCAACTGACTCCGCAATCGCTGCAGTTGATACCGTTGTGGAAATAAATTCAGTTGGACAAATTCCAACTCCTGATGGATTCGTTCGACATTCAATTGATAGCATGAGTATTGGAGGATACTTGAGAAACTTGTCGCTTAAAAAGGACAACAAGGTATACCTATATAATGGTCAACTCAAATACAATCAAGAAGCTCAGTATGCCGTAATTGACATAGATGTGGGGAATCGAGATCTACAGCAATGTGCTGACGCAACCATGCGACTGAGAGCGGAATATCTTTTCGAAAGTGGGGAGTACGACAAAATTCAATTCCACTTTACAAGTGGTCATTTGGCCAAATGGAGTAAATACGCTGAAGGCTATCGAGCCAAAATTAGCGGGAGCAATGTCACCTGGGTAAAGACTGCAAAAAAGGATACGTCACACCCGAACTTTAGAAAATACATGAACCTTGTTTTTTCCTATTGTGGCACCCAATCTATGAGCAAAGAGGTTGAACAGGTAGCCGCAATTGACATCGAACCTGGTCACGTATTTCACCAAACTGGTAATCCGTATGGTCATGCCGTAACGGTAATGGACGTTGCTGTGGATAGTCTTGGGAACAAACGATTTTTATTGTCTCAAAGCTACATGCCAGCGCAAAGTATACACATATTAAATAACCCTAACGATTCGGAATTAAGTCCGTGGTATGCGATTAAAGACGGAGAGTCGCTAACTACTCCAGAGTGGACGTTTCCTCCAAACAGTTTAAAACGTTGGAAGGACTAAAGGTCTAAAACCAAAGTAGGCGGACGACCAATTACAGCCTTATCACCAGAAACAACAATTGGGCGTTCCATCAATATTGGATATTTAACCATCGCTTTAATCCAATTGACCCGATTTGCATTTTTATCGCTGTAATTCTTCTTATACACTTGCTCACCCTTGCGAATTAAATCGTATGGTTCGACACCTAACTTTTTAATCAATTCGGTCAATTCAAGTTCAGAAAGAGGGTTTTTCAAGTAATCTACAACCTCATAGGTATGCCCTGCTTCATTAAGCAATGCACAGGCTTCCCGACTTTTGCTGCATCGGGCGTTATGATAAACAATCACTATTTGGTATTGACGTAATTAATTTTGATTACGTGGTCTGTTGTGTCTCCCTTTATTGGATCAACAAATTCATATACCATATGTAAATCTAAATTACTTGCGGTTAATGTTTCTATATCCAGTGTTTGTGGTGCCCCAGTTGGATCAAAAGGAAAGCTACTGAATTTCATTTTTGTTTCGTTTTCGACAAAATACCACAAACCTCCATCTTCAGACTGAGGGTCATTCATATCGCACTTCGTTGGGCCTTCGTCTAGCAATACAGTCGAATCAGTGTGTAAAAACATCAAATTATCTTTATCACAATCTTGAACTGTACCACCACCTTGGTATGCTAATAAATCCCAGAAGTCATCAACCGTTATAACGTTACCCATGATGTCAATGGTTATGGATGGAACTATTGTTCCGCCATTTATTCTCCATTCCCCTTCAGTCGCCAAATCAGTTTTTGTTTTTTCTTTTGTCGTAGGTGTTTCACCTTCGTCATCTTTACAGCCTACGGTTAAGATTAAGCTTGTAATCAATAAAAGTCCAAAAAATTTTTTCATACTGTAATTTTGATGCGCAATTTACACCAATTTTAAATGTCTTATTGTGACGCAGAAGTCATTTCTGTTTATACATTCTGCGCGTTAATACCTTTTGTAAGGCTCGGTTGAGGATTAGTTCAGTAACCCGTTTCACTTGGTCTTTGTGATCTAAAGTCCACGCCATTCTCAATTTTGACTCAAACACATCCATGCGATACAGCGCAGATTTTAAAAATGTCGTATTGGTCAGTAATAAGTGTTCTACGATGCTTTCGGCTTGCGACACAAATTCATTAAATGGATTGCTGCTATCAGCATCCCATTTTAACTCAATTTCGGATGAGCCAAAATCCTTGTTAACTTGATCTATAACCGCTTGTAGGAGGTCGTTGTGCAGTTCTAATTGCGCATAGGTGTCGATGTTACTCATCTCAATTTATTTTAAACAAATCGAAACGCGGTGTCCATCTAAAATAGAACTCGGCAACTACATCGGTAACATCTGATTTTAAATTTCGCATTAAATTAGCTCGAATCATAAAGTTGAAGTCAGAAGCGATTTGTGTTTGCCATTGTGCGCGAACCATAGCTAATTTTCTATAGTCAAATATGTAAGTTGAATTTCTTGCTGATACCGACCTATAAGCAACGTCGCCCATGGGGTTGTGAAACTGATGTGCATCGTAATAATTAAACATCAACCCAAAGCCCTTCGCATAAAACGCAAGTGATGCATATTGGCCAAGGCCATCAATATAATTGACCTGTTCTGTAGATATGTCTTCATAGTATAGGGCATGCAGTTGTAGATCTATCGAATCTAGAAATCCACCTTTTTTAACTTGTCGATACCGGAAACCATAATCAAAATTGAAATTGCTAATGGTTGGCATGTGAGACGTGTCTATCTCTCCACCCTTGTGAAAAGACAAAGCTGTTATTGGAAGAGAAATGACATGATTGCCGAAACTTTTCTTAGGTTCAACCCGCACACCCGATGTAAACTCTTCACGGAATGGACTGTTCTGATAGATCATTTTACGCCAATCCACCCAAAGTTCTGCATCTAGCGTTTTGCCAAATCGTTTGTACTGGAAGCCATTTTCTAGTCGGTTTTCAATGATTCGTTCAGGATCGAATAACGGTTCTACCAACTGATGCTGCATGGCGCCAATCAAGGTCCCAAAACGTAAGAAATGACCTTTATGTTTGTATTGAAAACTAAAGGTTGGTTGATTAGTAATCGCCTCATCCGCTCCAAAATCTTGCTGCACAAAAAGCCCAAGCGATACTTGAAGTTTTTCGGATGATTGCAATGTCAACTCTGGCCACATCTGGTATCCAAATAACGTACGCCCTTGATCTATGCGAGATTTATATTCTGTATTTCTGAAATACCCCAGATTCTCCACATTGAGTTGCACCAAACCAACTTGAGTATCCGATCGGTCTACATCAAAAAACGAATTATCCCATTGACCGTATGTAATTGTAGACAATGAACAGCATAAACACGCAAGTAAAAAATGTTGTATTCGACTTACCATCACGACAAATATAGGGGTAAGTGGTTCATTTTTTTGCATAATATAATCATTTGATTATCTGAAGATTACAAGTATTTTGACCTACCTATTGGTTGGATTCATTATCTTCGAATTTCGTTATAGGATACATATCTGGAACGTGATTTGAATTGGTTGAGTGAAATTATTTGACCCTTATGAAAACAAATATCAAATACATAGCGCTTACACTCATTGTCATGCTCAACTTCAGCTTTACGCAGAAGGAAAATGCAGCATTTCAGTTCAGACAGCAAAATAATAAGGCCTTTGGTTTTGGAGAAGCACTTACGTATCGGGTGCATTATGGTTGGTTAAATGCCGCGCGTATTACCATGAAAGTGGATGACACAACCGTATCTGTCGGTAAACGTCCGACATACCACATTGTAGCTAAAGGAAAAACAAATAAATCATTTGATTGGATGTATACGGTTAGAGACCGATTCGAGTCGTATGTAGATACAACAGGTATTGCACCGCTCAAATATTTCAAAACGGTTCAAGAAGATAAATACACCGACACGGATTTGGTTTATTATGATCATGAAGGGAAATCGCTTAGGGGTTTAAAGAAAAACATGGAAATGCCTGAATATGTGCAAGACATTGTGAGTGGTACTTATTATGCCAGAACTATTGATTTTAGCGACGCTTACGTTGGCAAAACATACCCATTAGACATATACTTAGATCAAAAAATATATAACCTCAAATTCAAATATATGGGTATTGAAACCATCAAAAGTGATTTTGGGAAAGTGCGGTGTATCAAATTACGTCCTCAATTGGTTGTTGATCGTGTTTTTAAAGACGAAGATGACATGACCATCTGGGTTAGCGACGATAAAAACCGCTTACCCATTAGGGTAAAAACGGATATTTGGGTGGGTTCTCTTAAGGTTGACTTAACTGATTATTCTGGATTAGCGAATCCATTTGACGCCAAGTTGTAGGCGAAACAACCTTCGCCTCGTTGTACTCCGCAGGTTATATGTTTTATTGGTTGGTTTTGTTGCAATCAGACATAGTAAAGCCTAATCCAAACCGTCTTCTTCTACAAACTCCTTGACTTGAGAAAAATACGCATGATCCCAACCATCAGTAAATTCTTCATACTCAGCATCAGGAATATTTGTGTGCTTTAACTCAACTGACGTACCCTTTTTATGAGGATGCAGAATGATCGTCACAATTGATTTTTCTTCTTGTTTGCCAAAATACCATTCCTGGACAATTTTTCGATTTTCTTCAAACTCCAAATTCATACCACAAATACTTCCACCCCAAAGGCTAAACTCGGTATTTGGTTCTGTACTCATTTCAGTTTCATCGTCTGTCCATAGCGTTATACTTTTGACATTGGTTAACGCCATGTATATTTCACTAGGTGGTGCTTTAACAACGTAGTACTTTTTAAAATCCTTCGGCATATTTATTCTCTTGATATTATTTGTATGCTGTCTGAAACCCAGCTATATATTTTCCCATTATTTGTTCTCACCATTTTAGCCAACGAGTCGATATAGGTTGTGTCGCTTTCAAAAAAGGTATAGTCGTAGCTCACCAGATGCGGTTTTTCGAAATAAATAATTTTGTTCTTCTTTACTTGAAAATCAAGTAACCCTTTTATGTCAATAGATTTATAATAATTACCAAACACGTCAAACAAGCATATCCCGTTTGCCGAATCATGCACAAAAATGTTCTTTTCGTTATCCAGCAATTGCGTTGGCTTCCATACGTCTTTGGTCCAAGTACCCATCGGAACACCTTCTATTTGCGTCGCCAAATTTTTCGTCGCTTTTAGCAATTTCATACTGCTTGCATCAAAGTACCATATCCCATTATCGAATGATCGTGCAGCTGCTGAAACCTCACCGGTACTAACATCTGTCATGTCAATTTCTGCTCTTACATTGAGTAAATTATCCAAAATGAGTAGTACCTGCTGATCTGCATAATAACAATAGATTTCAAACGGATTAGTCACATCAAGTTGACTTAAACTACCGTAGATTTTAAAGTTTACAACGGCAACACGATTGCCGTCAGCTCCATACTTTTCAATCGAGTTATCTGATTGAACTAAAAACACATTGCCCAAATTATCGGTCGTAAAGAACTTGCCAGAAAATGGTATTGATTCGGTTGTTGAGTTTACACTACGTACACCAATGGTTGACATCAATGCAATCGTGAACGTTGCAAGGCCAAATAGCTTTAAATTTTTACTTAAATTTCTCAAGTGTTACAGTTGTACCATCAAACATGGCGTACGTACAATGATGCAGCCATTCGCCTAAGTTAATGTACTTCCCGCCATTGTCCAAGTTAATGTTTAACGGCAAGTGGCGATGGCCAAAGATCATATAATCATATGCCTTCGTTTGAATCTTCTTATTACAGAATTGCAACAACCATTCCGAACCTTCATGATACGTTTCATCATAGGCAGAATTGGCTAGCCTACTCTTGGATGAAAAATAATGGGCAATTCCTAAACCTACTCTGTTAGGTAAAACGCCGAACAACCAAATACAAATCGGATTTCTGAATATCCTTTTTAAGAATTTATAACTATAGTCACCATCTCCAAGTCCATCTCCATGATGTAGGTAGAATTTTTTTCCGTTGGCTTCAAACTCCAATTCGTCGGAAATCAATTTGACCCCAAGTTCTTGTTGAAAATAGTTAAACATCCACATATCGTGGTTGCCCTTAAAAAAGTAAATCTCTATGCCGCTATCTACAAGCGCGGCAATCTTACCCTGCAGCCTAACAAAGCCTTTAGGCACAACTTTTTTATACTCGTACCAAAAGTCGAAAATGTCGCCCATCAGAAATATCTTTTCGGCGTTGGGGGCCACATACTCAAGCCAGTCTATGATTTTTTTCTCACGAACTAAGCTTGTTTCATAATCTGGGATTCCAAGATGGAAGTCAGAAGCAAAATATAAGTTCTTTCCTTCCTTCAAGGTTATTGAATTGCAATCTTAAACGTTGTTTTCTTATTATTCTCAATAAGCTCTAAGACGTATAGTCCAGGCACTTGGTCTTGTAAATCGAGTTGGATTAAACCGCCTTGTACCTTACCACTAATTGCACGGACCATCTGACCAGTCATATTTGAAGCTTTCAGGGTAAAGTTATTTCCTTCTGACCCTGCATTGGTTTGTAAAGTAACTAAACCCGTGCTTGGATTTGGGTAGATTTTCCAAGGTGTGCTAACAACCTCTTCCTCAGAAAGTGTGTGACCAACAGTAAAATAGTATTCAACGCTTTTGCCAAAATCTGGATTAAAACTTTGATTAAAGCTAGTTCCAGTTTTGATTAAACGAAGTAACCCAGAACCAATTTCTGGTATTAGTGGGTAAAAAAGCCCAAATTGATTCTCTGTTTCACAAACCAGCTTGTAACAGCCTCTGTTCAGCGTTATGTCTTCTTTGATTAATTGGCCAGCTGGTGCTGTGAGTTGCTCATATACCACCTTGCCGCCATCATCAAATATTTGAAGCGTCGCATCCGCAATGCTGTTATTTCTAAAATACACCGTAAATGTTTTTGGTGCCATTTTAGGTATCTCAAAGGTTGATTCGGCTCTATTATTCTCAGCATACTCATCAGGCACCTTGTTCACACTAAATACCTCGGCATAAAACTTATTTCCAGTTTCTGGTGTGATGTAATCCCAAATTGCAAAGGGTAAGTCTACCACTTTTGACTCATCTGGTAAAAGGGAATCTTTCCAGTAGTATGTAATTGGGTTACCGCCAACTACCCCATATCGTAGTCCAAGCTCCTTAATTACATTTTTACCCGTGTTACGCACCTGAATTTTTGGCTCTCCGCATGTTGGATTCATACGCAAGTAATACTCCCAATTGTTCGGGCTGATTATTTCCTCAACCGTTGCGTCGTTTTCAAAATTATACTCACCGTATTGCATCAAGTGCATAGAAACTACGTAGTTTCCTCCACCTTGACCCAGGTTATTAACCGGAACTGGCTCAATATCATAATCCAGAGAAACTTTATTACCAGTTACAAACGATGTAATGTCAAAGTTATAATCGTCAACAGGAGCTGCAGGACACCAACCCGCACGAGGTGGAGCCCAGTTTCCGCCTTGGTCAAATACTGGATTAAGTGCACATTTATCATCTGCCCAGATATCCCATTGTAAGGCATCTTTCCCATCAATTTTTATATAATGCTGTTTGTCTGCCCACTCACAGCAGTGAGGCTTGGTATTGTCATCGGTGTTATGCCCATGACCAGTAATACGTGTAACCAGTTTGTGTGTTTTGGCCTCAGGATGTATGGAGATTTCTTTATTCTGAAAGTTTATATCATCAGCGATACTTCTGTAAGACCGACTTTCCCGATTAATGTAGTATGAAATTTCTTTTAAGTCTCTCACAGGTGTTCCCTCAATCATTTCGAATCGTAGGTCGATAAGTTCCTGTTGATTTCCAGCCGTAAAGGTTACCTGACCTTCAAGCAACGAGGCATAATCGGTAACGTCATAAATCCATTTAAATCCTTCTGGACCCAAGTCTAAACCAATACCATAAGGCGTTATGTATCTTGCAATCTCCACATTGTTGATCACTTCATAAGGCACATAATACTTTCTTAAAGTTTGATTGAGCGTTTGCGTTCCAGAAATTGCGGTAGAGTCTTTTTTTGTTCCATCTGGGTTATAGCTATAAACAAAGTCACCGGCATAGGTCTCAAGCACTCCTGATTGTTTTGTTACATCGCTAGCATCGTTAAATTCATCAACGTATATATGCCATCGTGATACAACGTCTGACACTAACGTCGAATCTAAGGTAGATGTTTGAACTGCTGAAACGAACTCAATTTTTGGCCTGTCCGATATCGTTTGTGTATTAAACCAAGCGGAAGAAGCATATTGCTTCACCATCGTTAACCCTTTAAACTGAGCCGTAATATTGGCATCAAAATCGGATTCCATAATGGCTTTATTGGCATATTTCTCAAAGGAGAAAGCACAAATTAGATCAGAAAAATTAGGCTGCGACATTTCAATGTCTTTGGTTGTTAGGTCTTTGGCTTGAGTTGCAGACAACTCTGAATTCCATATACTTAACCGATCAATGGCTCCAGCATATTGATAATTTTTAATGCCTTTCCCTACCCTGAACTGCGTAATTGCTCCAAGATTTCTATTTTTAGCCGTGCCGGTGTGCCACAAGCTTCCGTTTAGGTAAATATTCATCACCCCTGTTCTTGCATTTTTTGTAAAAACCCAGTGATTCCAGCTGTTTTTGTAAATCTTTGCGTTTGCCGCTTTGTTTATTCTATCATATCCTGAAGCGTTTCCGGCATCCCAATACACCTGCCCATTTGACCAAGGGAAATGAATATTGATTATCCTTCTTCCGTCTTTGTCTTTACCCTCTAAGACAGATGTATTCTTAGGCAGTGACGCGTCACCTTTAGCCCAAAAACTAATCGAAATAGCGGAATCAACGTCTTTAAACACAGTATTGGCGGATTCTACAGCCATAAAATTATCCGGGCCCATTTCGTAATAGTGATCCATCCCTTTTTCCTGAATGCCTGTGATAATAGACGGGTCACTTTCTACACCTAATACGCCAGTGGTTAAAAACTGAGGTCTACTAAATTCTACTACAATATTTGACGCCCCGTCCCAAGAAAGAGGCTCGATGGCTTCTAGCCTAACTTTGCCAGGTCCGTACGTCCATTCTCCTTCATATACTGAGTTGAAACCAGTTTCGACCATACGCGACAAACTCGTAAGTGGTGTTTGTGCGATACGTATCTTAAAGTTTTCTATTGTCCCAACGCGTTGTGTCACGTACATGGATAGTGCAGTAATATCTCCAGGTTGCAATCCGGCCGTGGTCAGTTCGTTTGCTGTATACAAAAACTGAATTCTATTTTCTTCAACAATCTGTGATGTAAACGTTGAACCCGTTCCTATGACTACAGAATCTGCAGAGGTAACACCAGACACTACACGGAATCTGTTGTACTTATAGAATGTGTCTGACACCGGAGTTGTGATATAGTTGTACGTGGTTGGGGCTAAATCACCAATCAAGAAATTTGAATGCTCGTACTCATTACTATCAATTCGGCCAGTACTGTCATGGACAATTACATAAGATAAATAATCCCATTCTCCACAGTTGAAATTATCTCGCGTTGTTTGCGGATCACATTTTAGCGTATAATGCATATTGATCTTGCGATAGGTTTTGCCTTCGGGAAATTGAAATGTCCCTCGCCGTTTTGTAATATCGCTAAAGTTTAGGGTATTTACCCAGGTTGTATCTTGCGCAATCGCCGCACATGAAATAATCATGGCAGCCAAAGCTAATAAGCCTTTCTTAATCATAAAATTTGATGTAATAGCCTCAAAATTGGGCATAATTGGTTATGTAAACAAGGTTGAATAAAAAAAGGATATAAAAGTGGTGTATTTGCCTTTTAACTAAACCTTTTTTCCTCCTTTTAATTGGGCCTGCATCTCATGAAGTTGGTCCCATTTTTCTTCCATAGCAAGCTTTGATTGCTCACCCCAAGTACTTGGGTCGTGCACTTTGTATTGTGGCCCTGCTTTCATCAAAATTTCTTTGATCTTTTCAGCACCAGAACCAATCACGTCTTTATAGGTATTGACGCCGTCGGCATTAAGCAGTTGCTCAATCTTTGGCCCAACGCCTTCTATTTTTTTCAAATCATCGCCTTTTCCCGTCTTTGCTTTAGCCTTCGCTTTGGGTTTGGTTTTAGCCTTTTCTTTAGGGGCATTAGTCGCGGCAATTACCGATGTACTTTCTTTTGATTTTTTATTGGATTCTTTTTTTGTAACAGCTCGTTTCTCTTCAGCTATCACTTTTGCTGCCGATAAGGAAGTATTGAAATCAGCTTCACGCTTTTTACTTAGGTCTAGCTCTTTCCTAAGCTGATTGATCAATTGATCTTGAGTTTGCAGCTTGGCTTCTAGTACAGAATTAGATTGCGTTGAGGCAGGTTTTACAGATTCCATTCTAAGTCTGCTGTTCTTATCCTCTAGGATTTTGACTTTCTCGTTTAACGTTGAGATTTCCAATTTGCGATCTTCTACACCAAGCGACTCCGCCTTGAGTAACTGTAATTCCGCTTCGGTTTCTTTGTACTTCTTCCTCCATTTATTGACCGCTATCCTTCCGAGCCACCAGCCTAATAAAAAGGCAATAACCAACATGAGGATTATTTCGATTAAGTGCTCTGCGAAGGTTCCAGTACCTGGCCCTTGAATTGGATTCTGTCCAAATATGTCTAAAAGTATCATTACCTATTGATTATTATTTCAACTCTACGATTGTATGCATGTCCAACATCTGAGTCGCTTCCGTTGCGTGGTTCAGCTTCCCCTTTGGAACTTGTAATTATTCGCATCGGGTTAACACCTCGATCCCAAATCATTTTTTTCACAACCCAAGCTCTTCTCCTACCAAGTTGATGATCCTCTCCTTGATCACCTTCGTCATCAGAATGCCCCACCACATAGACCTTAACATTAGGGTCTCGTTTCATTAAAGCCACTAATCCATCAACATATGATCTCAACTCAGGAGTAATATTTTTCTTGATAGACCCTTTTGGGAAATAAATTGTGGCTCTATTATCAATGTCGCCAACGAAAGATCCTGTTGCCTCTTGGTTTGTATTCTCTTCCGTTACGTTATCTGCAACCTCCGATTCTACGGCATCGTCTATGTCGTCTGATTCATTCACCCATTCTTCCGTTGTTTCATAATCCGTTTCATCCGCTAATTCTTCATCATCATCTGTCAGGTCATCTGATAACCCGCTAGATACAATGGTGAATTTAACTGCTTCGAGACTTGTTTTATCGTCGGCAGAAGTCATCCCATCAAAGTTTACATGCGTTTGCAACCTAGTAATATCGATATGGTCTTCAAGAAGCGACTTAACATTATCTGCTCGTTCTTGAGCTAAATCGTTGCCGTTTTGTTCGTTGCTAAAATACATCCCGTTCACGACTAAAGTATCTGTTTCTCCAACTTTAGAAAGTAACTCATCACGAATGTCATTGAACTGATCCCCTATAATTGGATCGGCAGAATTAAACTGAAAGCTTAGTGGTCGGAACGGTTCTTCCTCAGCACTTGGATTTTTAGGATTGTCAGTGAGATTCAGAGAAAAATCTCCACAAACCTGTTTTATTTGACATAGGTAATAATATGATCCAGCAACCAGCAACCCTAAAAAAAGAATCACTGGAATAAAACGTTTTGACCCCATTTTCTTACTTCGTTTCCGTTACTCGAAGATATGTTATTTTGATTAACCCTAAGCCTTATAGTACTCCACAATCTTCATTGCTTCTTTATATAAAAAGTCTTTCAAGCTTAAAGGTTCGATAATTTTGATGTTAGAGCCCATTGAAAGGAGTGTACTTTGTAATTCATAATTCAGTATCGCGTTAAGCTCGACGGTCACCACTTTTTCCTTTTTGGAAATACATTTCTGACTTGAATGAATGGGTTGACTTTCGATATACTGATACTCCCTTGGTGACAATTCAAAAATAATTCGAATCGGGTCTTCAGAAGTAATGCTAACCCCTACTGCGTCCTTATAATACGCCTGAACATTAAAGTCACTAACCCTGTATGCCGTAGCATAATCGGGCTCTATCCGAATCATCCTTTCAAGTGCTAGAGTTCGTAAACTTTGGTAGGTTTCGTGATACCCTATCATGTACCACCTGTTCCTATATTCTTTCAAAAAATAAGGATGAATCGTATGTGTTTTTACCGAGTTAGAACTGAACGAATTGTACTCTATAGTTACGGTTGTTTCTTGTCTAATATGTTGAAGCAGTTCATTAATGTGTCGGCTTCCTCCATCTGTTGTACTTTTTTCAAACTCAATGATATTTCCAAGTGCTGTAGTATCATTCTGCTTCACATGCAGCTCTACCTTGTCGCTCAGTTTTTCAACTGCCTCAGAAAAGGTCGAGAACAAACCCACTTGGCTGTATTGTTTTAATACATTGGCCGCAAAAGCAATTGCCGTCAGCTCTTCTTTTTGTAGCGGGATTTGATCAATGGAATATGCTTTGTCGGCATAACGGTAACCTTCGCCTTTAACATTCTCGATGGGTGCCATATAACCCAGTTGCGCATTATTCCGCATAGCATTGATGTCGCCTGCAATAGTGCGCCACGACACTAAAGCACCAACCGCCTCGGTACACGCGCTAATCAACAGTTGCTTTGTAGCAATATTATTGTTTATCAAACATCTATTTATTGCCCGATACCGTACAAGTGCTTCCTTATTTGAAGGCATAGTGAAAATTTATTTCATCTTTTTCCATTAATGCAAATAGGCTGCATTGTGGTGTTGTTTGTTTGAATCAAAATTAAAGAATTATGGAAGACAGAATTTATAAACAAAGATTTTTTGAGGCAGGGTCATCAGAATTTTCTATTGCCGTTAACCGCCACCGAGATGCCAATGGTGAATTTGTATACATGCTTGACACTTCGGAGAATGTTTACGATTACTTGGAGCTTTCGTTCCCTGTATTTAACTCCTGGGCTGAAACTTGGACGTATATTAAACAAAACTATCCAGGTTGGTGGAATATGAAACCATTTTTCATCCACCCTAAAGTGAGTTCATTCATTCTTTTAGAACTAAAAAATGAGCTTAGAGAATTATCTATCGCAAGTAAGAAGTTTTGGAGAAACTGCATTCGTCCATTTTGGAGAAGCTGCCTTAAAGAGGATATACAAGAATTATTAGGATAAAATAAAACGATTAAAATGAAACAAACAGAATTAATGAACAAGCTCGGATTGGGCGCTGCAGGTGTTGTAATGCCAAATGGTTTGGCTCGTGTTAAAAATGAACCCGTTCGTGTTTATAATGGTTTTTTACGCTCCATTATGCATTATGGATATGTTGATTTGAAAGAGCTACTTTACTCAGGAGATAAACTTACCTTAGAACGTGAGAACGACAACCCGCATGATTTTTTCGCTGTAGGCGTTTTTTGGAAAGGAGTCAAAATTGGCTATCTACCCACAACAGAAAATATTGTTATTGCGAATTTACTTGACTCCGGAATTTCGATGCATGCCTATATAGGCCAAATAGACCAACAAGCGAACCCGCAACATGCGTTGTCTGTGGTGATATTTACAGATATTGTTGTGGCCCTACCCAGTGTATCTTCCAAGTTCGTTCCTCAGCAAAAAACAGAAATGAGAAAGGTTTATCAGAGCGCCTAACCTATTTAATGGCGGCCATCAAGTTAGATTTCTTTCTTTCTGATACGGGTAAATTTTTACCGTTGGACATCACAACATAGCCACCACTTTTGTTGTGAAAACTATCCAAGTGCGCCAAATTTATCAAGTGGGACGTATGGATTCTAACAAACCTAGCCGGCTTTAATACATGCTCAAAATCCTTAAGTGTTTTGGAAATAACCATGGGTGTTTCCACCTCTTTTAAGAATAACTTGGTATAGTTTCCGTAAGCTTGAATATGTATGATATCTTCTATTTTTTTTAGATAAATACCATCTGTAGTGTTCAATGCAATTTTAGCTCCTGCCGAAATCGTACTTGGCAATTTGATGATGTGATCTATTTGCTCTTGGGGTAATTTGAAGCTTCCTTTTGATGAATCTGACAATATACGGTTAACTGTAGATTGTAAATCATCTTGATCAACTGGTTTCAACAAATAGTCAAAAACACCATGTTTAAAAGCTTTTAAAGCATATTGATCATATGCAGTAGTAAACACAACACGAAACGTACCAAAATTCGTTAAGGCCGTAAGTAAATCGAAGCCCAGTCCGTCTTTTAAACGAATATCAAGAAACAGGACATCTGGCGTCATTTTGGCCAAAAGCTTAAGTCCTGATTCGACTGAATTAGCCGTTCCAATTATTTCGACTTTTGGTCGAACCTCAGCCAATTCCATCTGTAAAGAGGCAATGGCTTGTTTTTCGTCGTCAATAATTACTGCTCTCATTTAAATGTTGATTGGTAGTTTAACAATGACAGCAGTTCCAGGATTTTTACCTCCATTTACAGGGCTCAAAATCTTCAAAGTACATGGCTTACTATATTGTTTTGATAAAATATCTAACCTATTATTAATATTCTCTAACGCTACTGAATTATGCTGGTCGTGCACGTCTTCAGAAAATCCAACTCCGGAATCTACAATTTTACATACCAAGTGGCCATCAAAGAGCTCAAACGTTATTGATATTTTCCCTTCGTTTAATGGCGCTATTCCATGAATAACGGCATTTTCTACTATGGGTTGTAAAATCATCGGTGGTATCTGAATATTAAGTTGCTGATCAACTAAGTTAATAATTTCGTAATCAAATACTTGGTCGTAGCGGTTACGCATTAGCTCCAAGTATAACGTTAATATCTCTGCCTCATCTTGCAGTGGGATTAACGGTTTATTACTTTCTAGAATCTTCCTTAGGAGTTTAGAAAATTTACTAATAAACCCATTGGCTTCTTTCATTTTTCCTTGGCCATAGTACCCTTTAATAGTATTTAAAGAGTTAAACAAGAAGTGAGGGTTCATCTGCATAATCCCGGCTTTTTGCTCCGCAATCAAATAGGCTTTCTCTAATTGCAGTTTATCAATTTTTATCTCTGACAAACGATTTTCCAAGGTTAGTTTTTCACGCCACATCTTTAACCTATTTCTGGTAACCAACCAGATTGATCCCAAAACAAGTAAAACACTCAAGATGCGAAACCACCAAAGGCTCCAGAAGGGTTTAAGCACGGCAAACTCAAAAAACACAGGTGTGCTAATCATACCTGTTTTGTGCTTAGCCCTTAAACTGAAATGATACGTTCCGGGCTTTAAATTTTCAAATTGTATGCCTCTATCTTGTGTAGTATGCCAGGTCTCCTGCAAACCTTCCAGTGTATATTGGTAATCGACTTGCTGCATGTGTTTGTACATTACCGTTGTAAAATCAAATCGAACGGTGTTCTCGTCGTGTTTCAGAACTAAATTTGAGTCTCGAGTCGTAAACAATCTACCACCAACCGACACGCTTACAATGTTGGGAGTAATGGGTTTTGACACAAATGGTTGTGACAGAAGATTATAACTCATCAACCCAAGATTTGTTGCCATATATACCACGTCTTGTCTGCGTACAACATCAAATACTGTCGTGGGCCGAAGACCTATGTGGGCGCCAAATCTAATTGCAGAGGTATCAAATGACACATCCGATATAAGGTCCAACCCTTGGCTTGTTCCTATCCACAATTGCCCTGACGGATCTAAATCAAATGCGACACATGTGTTCGAAGACATATTCTCATTTACCGTATACCGCTTCACCTCCGACGTGCCTTTAATGACAATAACACCTTCACCTCTTGTGGCGACGTAAATCAACTTCCGCTGTCGATCAAACACTATGTCGTTTATGTATGCATGTAAACCCTTTATATTTTTACCAAGGTCAATAGATATGCCTTCGTTTTCAACAAAAAGGCCATGATCTGTTCCCATGAATAGATTCCCATTTTCATCCTTGCTCAAAACCAGCGTCCTGTGCGGAACAGTTATGTTCTGCAATAAAATGGGATTTAGAATACCGAGTTGATTCCTGTCGTCAGTCATCGCGTCATAAAACGCTTCTTCTGGAATTTTATAGGTGCGATTGCTTGCTAAAGTGACCCAATTCGAATCAATTAATAAGTCGTTTAGAAGAATGCGTAGATACTTCTTGTTTTTAAACGAGTCTATGTACGTCAGGTAGGTTTTGGACAAGACAAGGTAGTCGCCGAAAGGGTTTTGTGTAATTTGTGTAACGGGTTCATTTGTAGGGGTAACCATAGGGTCGTTGGTTACTTTTCCATTTTCAAATACGCCATAGCTACCATTCCTATACCCCAACCAAATCGATCCCGAAGCATCATCATATAGCTTACTAACTTGATTTAAAGCTAGCCCTGAATTAGTTGTATAAATCTTGGTATTAGGAGATGACGAAAAATAAACACCATCTCCAACGGTCGAAATCCACAGATTACCTTCATCGTCGTTAACAATGGCAGAAACCACAGATCCATCAAGCATCCTTTTTTGATCAGCATCTTGAAAGTTGGTAAATGGAATATACGCCCCTGTCCTAGTGCCCACTTCCAATCCGTTATTCCCTTTAGAAAGTGATGTGACCTCTACATTATCTGGAAAACGGCCCACGAAGTGAATCTGGTCGGTATAATAAAACAACTGATCGCCGACTGCGATGTAGCACGTATCCTCTTGCACGGTCGTTCGCGCATAATGTCCTTCCCTTTTAAACCTTTCAATTAATATGGCCTCCCCGCCTTTCAAAAGATAAACCCCTTCTAAACCAAGTGCCAATAAATCATTTTTTTTGTTAGTCCATACCTGATAAACGGATTGGATGTTGTACCGAGTTGCTTTAAAATTCGAATCAAGTACAAATACTCCTCTGGTTAACGAAGACAATGCTATATCGCCGTTTGGCAACTCCCAAATGGACGTCAGGTGAGACTTTATTTGGAGTTCAGCCAGCGCTGTTACATTCTTTGACGTGTATAATGCACTGTCTTTATAATAGGAAACTTCGCCGTTTTGAGACAGGAACCACAACCTGTTTTTTGAGTCAAGAAACATGTCGAACACCTCATTGGCCGTTAAATCACGCCGGTTGTCGAAATTCTTAAAATCATACCCATCAAAGACTGAAACGCCAGCATCTGTGCCAAACCACATATGCCCTTCATGGTCTTGCAACATGCAAAACACTTTGTCTGAGGCTAGCCCGTTAACTGTTTCAATTTTTTGAAAATAGGGCTGCTGCGCCTGTGCAACGTACAAAACAATTGATAACCAAAACGTGAATAATGTCCTCACTTCTCCAAATTTACTTCGAGAATATGAGTTTCACTTCGACTTTTCAATTGAATAAGCGAAAGTGTTGTACGCTTATCCTCCAAATAGCGCACTAACTCAATAATTCAGTACAATCATCATATAATCAGCAAGAGCCAAATTAAAATCAAAACATTTGTGTCCCTAAAACCAATGCACAAGACACTTGGGCAAATTCTCCAAACTAAAACTGTATACCCTTTCATAAGGAGATTAGGCCGATACTATTGTGATTGAATACTATTGAGACTACTCAATCCGGCACTTAACTTCTGCTCTATCTGGTGAATAAGCATTCTTATTCACCGGATGAGTCCGGATTTAGCCCCTATTATGTAAATACCTTTCCAATGATTCATAACGTAATAATAAGGAGTTATTTAAAATCGGATAGAAACGAATGTCTCAAATTATTTGACTTGAATTGTCCAAGATTTTTTAGTCGGAACGAACGCAGTTCAATGGAGTTATGGCTTAACGGACAAGATAAAGGGACGATAACGTACAAATCTTCCATGGCCGATTTTTACTATGTGGCCCTTCACAATTATGAAGTTGTAGGTTGTGAAGGCTTCTATATTGTTTCCAATCAACCAGCCGCTAGACTTACTTGGTCTGTGATTAATCCAGAAAACCAATCTCAAGGATTAGGCACTAAGCTTGTAAGCCACTGCATCAATCAAATCGAATCCCTTTTCCCGTCTTACCGCATAGAATTGGATACGTCTCAGCACACATTTGCGTTTTTTGAAAAGTTCGGCTTCCAAAAAACTCAAATCACAGAAAATGGCTATGGCCCTGGACTGCATCGCTATGACATGATTAAAAATGCACAGACAACAATTAGTTAAGGCAATCTTTTATGCATTACCTTAAACCATAAAGGAGGAATTAGCGATAACAACATCATACCGGGGTAGCCTGAAGGTAATTGAGATGCTTCTTCTCTGCTTTCAAGAAGCGGATATTTAATTAGTGAATTGGCATGATGATGAGAATGTCTTGTTAGTTCAAATAATAGCGTTCGTCCTAAAAGGTGGTCTGCGTTCCATGAATGGATGTCTTGAACACGTTCGTAAGAAGCATTCGATATCTTTTTTCTGGTCAATCCGTAGTGCTCGATATAATTAATGGTTTCGAGCAAAAGAATGCCAAATAAACTTGTCACGGCGTATATTCCTAAAACAGAAATACCAAAAGCTATACCAACGACAACGATCAAGCAAACTTGAATAAGTGCATACCTAACCATTGCATTTTGCATCGACCAGGTGTTACCCCCTAACCGATTTAGGCGACTCTTTTCCAAATGCCAAGCCGACATATACGATTGAGTAATTACCCGTACCCAAAAACCGTAAACCGTTTCCCCTTTTCTTGCAGTTGCTGGATCTTCTAATGTCCCAACCCGTTTGTGATGGCCCCGGTTGTGTTCAATAAAGAAGTGCGTATACTGTGTAGTGGACAAGAGTAATTGGGCTAAGAATTGATCAAATTTGCTCTTTCTATGGCCTAATTCGTGGGCCATATTAATACCAAAAATCCCACACAGTAAACCCATTGCTGTGATTTTCCCAATTAACGAAGCGGTGTTGTGTTCTTCTCCTATGGTGATTAAAAAATATACAAACAATGCGATATACAGTGGGGCGAGTAGGTACAATATTACATCGTAAAGCACCAGGTTTTTTGATGAATTGGACGACTTTGATGGCGGAAGAACCAGTTCAAACAGAGGTATGCATACGAAACTAAAAATCAGCAAATAGTAGGTCTCGATACCAGTCCCTGTTAGCGACAGATAACCCAAAAAGATAAAAACAAATGAAGTACAATACTTTAAAACGGACATCAAATCAAAAATACAAATTGACACGGAACCATCCGCAGAAATAATCTATTTGACTTTAACTTCTAACACCTTAGTTCCTTCCACAAATCCCTCAAGAATATCTCCATGAGCAACAGGGCCAACACCCTCTGGGGTGCCAGTAAATATTTGATCGCCAATTTTTAAGGTAAAATACTGAGACGTATGGTCAATAATTTCGTCTATCGAAAACAACATTTCAGAAGTATTACCGCTTTGAACGACCTGCCCATTTTTTTTGAGTTCAAATGAAAGATTAGACATGTCATAATTACCGACGGGCAACCATTTACCACAAACAGCACTGCTATCAAAGCCTTTTGCTTTCTCCCAAGGCAAACCCTTTGCTTTTAACTTTGCCTGCACATCGCGAGCCGTAAAATCAATACCAACCGTAAACTCCGCATAATACTTGTGTGCAAACTTGCTTTGAATCCTTTTCCCAAGTCGGTTTAATTTAACCACGATTTCTGCTTCATAATGGACATCTGAAGAAAAATCAGGGATATAAAAAGCATCTCGTTGTCTGAGAATTGCAGAATCTGGTTTCATAAACAAAACTGGCTCGTCTGGCACCTTGTTGCCTAACTCCTCGGCATGTTTACGATAATTTCGTCCGACACAAATTATTTTCATTTTACTAGACCTCCACTTAATCTTATCAACTGATACTCGGCTTTCTTTAGGTTAAACTGTGCCGAATTTATCCGGTTCTTCGATGCCAGCAAATTAAGCTGTGCTTGCCTAAATTCTACAGAAGTAATTTGCCCAAGCTTTAACTGCTCTCTTGCCCGTTGTACATTTAATTCTGCTGTTTCCACGTTCTCTTTCTCCATGGATAACAAGGATTTAAAATACGTATAACTACTCCAATAGTCATGCACTTCCTTCTCTACCAATCTTACATTTTGCTCTTTTACAACAGTACTTTTCTCCATATTTACTGCTGCATTTTCCATAGCAATTTTTGTACGACCTCCTGAAAAAATAGGGATACTAATCGTGACCCCTCCTGCAAAACCAACATTGCTTTGTTCTAAAACGATGCCAGCTCCATTTTGTGAGCTATTTAACCCATAACTGGCATTTAAATCAATTTTGGGATATTGATTAGCCGAGGCCAATCTTTTATCAATGTCTGCCACGTTGACTTTGATTCTGGCAAGTACCAAGTTTACGTTGTTGCTTTTCGCTTTCGACAGTATGTTGTCAAATGTGATATTATCGAATGCGCTAACCTCCGTGTTAATATGTATGGTATTTGTAATTTGTTGACCCATTAAATAATTCAATTGGCGCTCCAGATTACCCTTATTGTTTAAGGCATTTAACAAATTAGCACTATCGGTATTCAAATCAACTTTTGCCGTAGACATGGTTAGAAGACTGCCACTTCCAAGTGACTGTGCAAGTTCTGCACGCTTTAGTCGAATCAACGAAATTTCGATGGTTTCTTTTAGTGCTATGATGTCTGCATGAACCTTCGCTAAATCGAGATATATACCAATGGTTGTAATCACGGCACTCTCAATGGTTAGCCTCAGCTGTGCTTCTGAAAGGTCATTGGCATACCTTAGTTTCTCAAAGTTATTGACATTCGCAAATCCATTATATAGGGTGTAGTTTACGCCTAATGATCCATTGAAACTGGTTGACTGAGCCCCTTCTACGTTCGTTGGAGGTATGCCGCCGGCAAACTTAAGTTCCGTATTGTTGTTACTATAATTCGCCCCGCCATTAACGCCTATACTCGGTAATAAACCAGCATTTCCTTTTGTCGCAGATTGTGAAGCAATCTGATTTTCAAAGGTTGCCAAGGTTACATCAAAATTGTTGCTTAATACGGTTGACACACAGGTTTCAATCGACATAGAATTTTGGTTCTCTGATCGCTCAGTGATTTGTGCCGATACTGTATCAACATGTATCCACAACATAAACATCAGAACGGTAAAACTAATCTGATTCATTGTCTACTTTTAATTCTCTAATAGCTGGTTCAACAGATTCGTGCGACACTTCCTGTCCATACCAAAAATGCCTCCACCACACCCGTATGTGATTCAAAACCAATAAGATTACTGGAAGCACGATTAATGTTAACACAGTCGCAATTCCAATTCCATAAGCTACTGCAATGGCCATTGGTTTCAGAAATTGTGCTTGGAAACTTCTTTCAAATAATAATGGAGCAAGACCAGCAATTGTAGTGGCAGATGTTAAGAAGATTGCTCTAAACCGCATATATCCCGCCTGAAATACAGCATCTTTAAACTTCATTCCTTCCTTTAAATAACTGTTTAGCTTGGTAACCAACACCAACGAGTCATTTACGATTATCCCAATCAAAGCGACAATCCCTAAAAAAGACAAGATACTGAGCTGATTGTTGTGTAAAAAGTGGCCCCAAGCAACACCAATTAAGCTAAATGGAATAAGCGCAAATATGGCTAAGGTCTGCCCAACGCTTCTGAACGTAAATACAATCAAAGAAATGATTAATATTAGAACAAGAGGTAACGCCGTTTTTGCAGATTTTTGAGTTTTTGCAGCCTCACGATTTTGGCCTTCATACAGTGGTGTAACCGATGGATACTTCTGCAGAATCTGGGTGACATAGTTTAAACGTAAATCTTCAATTACGTCAGGAGCACTAATCTGTGGCCCAATCACGTCGGCCTCAACAGTCACTTCCCGCTTTGCATCTATGTGGCTAATATTGACGACTCCTCGTTGTTTTGTATATGTAGCCAATTCTTTTAATGGATACTCCTCACCTGTCTGTGTTCGGATCCTCATGTCCTCTAGATTTTTGATTGACGCCCTATTAGACTCGTTGTAACGAACCCAAACTTTAACTTCATCAATTCCACGTTGCAAACGCTGCACTTCATGTCCAAAAAATCCTTGACGAATCTGTCCCATAATACTAGACTCGGAAAGACCTAGGAGGTATGCTTTCTCTTTTAATGCTAGTCTAATTTCTTGTGGACCGGGTTGTTCGTTGACAACAACGTCTTTAAGTTCGGAGAACTTGTTCATGGCCGCTTTAACTTCTGTCTTAGCCAAGGATAGTTGTTCATTGTCTCTACTCAACAACGTAACCGAAACTGGCTTTCCAAAGGGATTACCAACACCAAACGTCAATTTTTCTGCTCCAGCTATTGTCCCTACTTTTTTCCTTATTTCATTTTCTATTTGATAACTCGGTATACCTCGTGTTTCACCTTTTAACAGGGAGATGCTTACCGCACCAACATTGGTTCCAGGCCCTACTTTCCGAACCACATTGTCGACAATATTTAAACCATCTTCCCTTTTGGATGCATAATCATCGTTTACCACTTCTACTGCATCTTCAATTTGCATTAGCTTCTGTTCGGTTATTTCAGGCCTTGTTCCTGCCGGCATCGTCAACGAAATATCAATGTTGTCGCGCTCGATAAATGGGAAAAATGTCGCCTTAATAATGCCTCCTTTAAATGCCCCTACTGTGATGATAAGTGCACTGAATACGGCAACCATGGTCAAAAACTTATTGTTTAAACTATAGCGTAGAACTGGAGCGTAAATTTTGTCACGCAAATAATACATTAGTTTATCTGTTGCACGTTCCAATTTATTCTTTGACTTTTCACCTGATTTAAGCGCTTTTGAATGTGCCATATGGCTTGGTAAAATGATCAAAGCTTCAATCATAGAAACGAGTAAGGTTGCGATCACAACAAAGGCTAACTCCGAGAAAAAATCACCTGCACGACCATCGACCATAAAGAAGAATGAAAAAGCAATGATTGTAGTAAAAACCGCAGACAATACTGCCGTAATGACTTCCATTGTTCCATCAATTGCTGCTCTTAATGGAGACTTCCCTTTTTCGTAGTGGTGATAAATATTTTCAGCAATAACAATAGCGTCGTCAACCAAGATACCCAATACGATAATCATCCCAAAAAGTGAAATTACGTTTATGGTAACACCCACATAAGCGGCCAAAACGATCATGCCGAAAAAAGATATTGGGATTCCCACTGCAACCCAAAAAGCAATTCTGATGTTGAGGAATAGTGCGAGTAAAATAAGTACCAAAATCATCCCAGTACCTCCATTTTTTATAAGAAGGTCTCGACGCTCATTTAACGTTACACTTCTATCGGAAATTAACGTTGCGGTTACTTTCGTATTGACGGCATTAAAATCTTTGATATAGTCTCTAACAAAAGCCGCATTCTGCATTAAGTTTTGCTCATCGGTACTGCTCACATTAATTTCAACACCAAGTTCCTTATTCACCACACTTTTGTTTGGATTATCGGCCCACCTATCTTTGACTTCGGCGAGATCACCCAATCGAACCACCTTACCATCTTTGGTAGCTTTAACAACTATACTTTCAAGCTCCCTGGCATAGTATCCTTTGCTTCGTCCTCGAATAAGTAATTCTTCTGCCTTTGTTTTTATGGTGCCTCCGGTAATATCAACGTTACTCCCGCTTATCGCTGAAGAAATCTGATTAAAACTGACGTTGTACGCCAGCATAGCATCCTCACTTAGTGCTACCTCTATTTCCTCTTCAGGGAAACCGCTTAGCTCTACCTTAGAAATACCTTCTTGGCTTAAAAGGTCTGTTTCTACTTGCCTCGCAAACTCTTTAAGAATTTTTAGGTCAATGTTTTTACCCGTTAAGGCAAACGTTGCCGTAGCATTTAAGTTTTCCTTTAAAACTACTATTGGTTTTTCTAAGCCTACAGGAAAGGAATTAATCGCATTTACCGAATTTTTAACGTCCTCTAAAGCGATATTCGTCTTATAGCCTTTTTCAATTTCAACTGTAATGGTTGCGGCGTTTTCTTGACTTTTTGAGGTGATACGCTCAACACCAGAAACACCTTTTAATTTTTCTTCAATTTTGACAACAACTCCCTCTTCAATTTCTTCTGGTGATGCGCCAGGATAAACAAGCTGGATGTTTACAATTCGGTTGGGTACAATAGGGAAAAAGCTTGCATTCAATTTGAAATAAGAAGCAAAACCAAATATGATCATCAATACCATCAGCACGTTTGCCGTGATTGGGTATTTGATAAAAAATGAGATGATTTTCCGCACGTTATTTTTGGTTTTTCAAAACTGTAACAATCATTCCTTCGTGCACGCTAGAAATCACTTGATTCAAGTATTGTGTTCCGTCAGCTAGATTCATTACATACATAAATTCGGTGCCTTTATACACGACATTTACCTTCTCACGCATCAAAACCGAATCATTTTCAATTACATAGACTTCATCATTTCCTACCAGTAAACTACGCGGAATTGCTACTACATTCTTTAGTGTAATTCCCTCAACAATGGCCGTCAGGTATTGCCCTTCCTTCAAGGTTGCATCATTTACACCAACATAAACTTTAACACTTTGTGTAGACGGATCGAGTTGGTCGTTAATTCTGAGGACCTTGCCATCCCACTTATCATAGTCAGAACTTGTAAGGATAACCGTTCTTCCAACATCAATAAACTTTAAATCATCCAAACTTACCGATGCTTCTAATTCAAATGCATTTGGCTGAATAAAGGACCCAATGCGCTGACCTGCTCTAACAAGAGTTCCAGGATTAATATCTGTGCTACTTAGAGACCCACTAAAAGGTGCCTTAATGATGTGTTTTGCTAGCCTCACTTCTTGTGCTTTTATGCTAAAATAGTTTGAAAAAACATTCCGGCTCGAAACGAACATTTTTATTTTTTTATTGCTTATCTCTGGTAGTTCCGGTAAGCTATTATCAAAATCTATTGCAGAATGAAAACGTTTCCATTTTTCAAGTTCATTGGGGAAATCAATAGCTAAATCAGGTAAGATTTGAGCAACGCTATTGAGTAAAACACTTTTCTGAGATTTAATTGTTGCTCGCAGTTCGCTGTTATCAATTCGTGCAATAACTTGACCTTTTTTAAACCGAATACCCTCTCTAAAATTATTTGAAAGTAATACCCCACTTACTTCCGTAAAGATGTCAATTCTGTTTTTGGCTACTAGTTTACCACTTAGATCAATTAATAACTTTTGATCACTGTTTTTAACTTGAGCGGCTTGCACACTTAGCTTCTGAAAACTTGTTTTGTTTTCGGCCTTCTGAGCCTTAGTTGAAATTTTCTTAAAGACGAGTATCGTGACACCAATCAATATAAACCCAAAAACAATACTCCTTCTAATTTTAACCTGTTTTAACATTGTATTGGAAATCTTTATATGGAACCGCTTACGACAAACTTTGTTTTGTGTTGTACTTAAATCTAAACTACCTTAACTGAGACACCACCTAACGTTTCAACCTCAGCAGAAACCACAGAATTTGGTTTAATAAAAACAGCAGGAGTAGCAGCACCCGCTAATAAAACCGAACCCTTGGGAAACGGTTGTCCGTATTTTGCCGCTAACCTTGAGGCGTTGCACACAGACAGATACGGGTTGTCCAAAATGGCGTTACTCGAATCTGATTCTACAACTTCACCGTCAAAAGACAATGACATCTGCAAATCATTCAGACTAGCTGGAAGTGGCTTCCAGTCGCCCAAGATGAAACCTGTTGAGGAGCAATTATCTGCTATAACATCTTCAAGTGAAAACTTAAAATTCTTATATCTCGAGTCAATGATTTCTATGGCCGTGCAACATGAATCAATGAATTCAGGTATCTCTTCTAAACTAATTTCACGATCCAGATCTTTCTTTAGTTTGAACGCAATTTCAGGTTCTGCTCGCGGATGGATAAAGTTAGATAAACTAACCTCTCCTCCATTTTCGATCCACATATTTTTGGTTAAACGACCCCAAATCATATCGTGCACACCCATTTGCTCCATTTTAGCAAAGCTGGTAAAGCCTAACTTTAGCCCTACGAAATGGTCATCTCGCGTGTACCGTTCTTCTATAGATTGGGCCTGAATTTCATAGGCTTCATCTTCTGTAAACTGTTGCGTTAAACTAATTTGCTCTACTGCTTCGGCTGAAGTTGCAGCATGGTCTAATTGTTTTGCTATTAACTCTTTGTTCATTTCTTCTTTTTTTTCATATCCAAGGCAACATCCAAAATCATGTCTTCTTGTCCGCCTACCATTTCTCGTTTACCCAATTCTTCCAAGATATCCCTTGTATCTAAGCCATAACGCTGCGCAGCGCGTTCGCTATGAAGCAAAAAGCTGGAATAGACCCCTGCGTAACCCAAACTCAGTGTTTCCCGATCTACGCGAACAGGTCTGGTTTGGAGTGGTCTTATTTCGTCGTCTGCTAAATCCATCAATTGATGTAAATCTGAATGGTGCTTTGCATCCATTTTATTTAACACAGCAATGAGTACCTCTAATGGGCAATTACCTGCACCAGCACCCATTCCTGCCAACGATGCATCAAGTCGTTTTGCTCCATGTTCCATGGCAACTATCGTATTGGCAACACCAAGACCCAAGTTATGGTGACAATGTATTCCTATCTCGGTTTTTTCATCCAACGTGTCTTTGAAAGCCTTCATTCTGTCAGCCACCTCATGCATTAACAATGCCCCTGCACTATCGGTCACATAAACACAGTCTGCCCCATATTGCTCCATCAATTTTGCTTGTTCAGCAAGTTTGGTAGGTGTGTTCATATGCGACATCATCAAAAATCCACCGACATCCATACCCATGTTTTTTGCCGCTTCGATGTGTTGTTGCGATATGTCTGCTTCGGTGCAATGTGTGGCAACGCGAACCGATCTAACACCCAAAGCATACGCCTTTTTCAAATCATCAATGGTGCCGATTCCGGGGATAAGCAACGTTGTTAACACCGCATGATTTAATTCCTCTGCAACACCTTCGAGCCAGTCCCAATCTGTGTGAGCACCAAAACCGTAGTTAAAGCTACCTCCAGATAGTCCATCGCCGTGGGCAATCTCAATAGCATCAACCTTGGCGCGATCTAGTGCAATGGCAAGATCTTTGATTTGTTGTTGGGTATACTGATGCCGAATAGCATGCATCCCGTCTCTGAGGGTAACGTCTTGAATGTATAGCTCCATAATCTAATTCGACTTCAAAAATACCTTTGTTTATAGATTTTCTGTTTGGTTTTGTAAAATTCACCCTTATCCACGCCGTTACGGTTCTATATTTGTTACATGGACGTTGTTTTAATCATCCTTGGAATTGTTTTCTTATTGTTAGGCGTTGTTGGCTGTATCGCACCAATCATACCTGGGCCACCTATCGCATTCCTCTCTTTACTGGGCTTATTGTTCCATAGTTCAGAAGACGTAATACCTGAGACGAGCATGCTTATTTGGCTTGGGGTAATCGTTATTGCGGTTACAGTACTTGATTATTTTTTACCTATTTGGGGTACCAAAAAATTTGGTGGGACAGACGCGGGAAAGCGTGGAAGTATAATAGGGCTTATTCTCGCCTTTATTTTCCCAATTCTTGGCCCTTTAACCATTTTAGTTGGCCCCTTTGCAGGCGCCATTGTTGGTGAATTAATTTCAGGTCAAGACAATCAAACGGCGTTTAAATCAGGCATAGGTTCTTTCCTCGGATTTGTAGGAGGTGTTGTTCTTAAACTGGGCGTAGTTGTATACGTGGGGGTAAAGTTTATTGGTTTGGTGTGGTAGATTGATTTTCTAACCACTTCTTTAAGTTATCGAGTTCTGCCTGACGCTTCAACTCTAACCCATTTCCTGACCCCGCAAACATGACTTTAAACATCCACCCGCTTGGGGTCAATATGGTTGTTACTTTTAATTCTGTTGAAGCCGAGTCTACAGCTGAAAACTCATATTTCGTATCAAGTCTAATTTTGTCGTTCAATACAATTGATGATGTAGCCGACTCAAGGTTAAACACAGAATCTATTTCGTAGGAAGGTTTTGACACTTGTTCTTGATCACTAAATACAAAAAGAGCTTTATATCCGGATTCGTCGTAAACGCCTGAAACGGTTTCTACACTGTCTAGATTATCACGCCAGTTTGGAATTATTGATGGATTAAATGTAGCGTCCCAACATTCTTCAAGCGGTTGATTGATGGTCACACTGTGGACCACAATATGATTTTTTGGTGCAAAAAAGGTCGCCAAAATGGTTCCTGCCAAGCCAAATCCAACAAAGATTAAGACGTACTTAATTATTTTCATGCCGCAAAGGTATTTGATTGGCGACTAAGAATGAAGCAATACGCTTAAGAGTATTGAGGTAACGCCAATACCCTGGTATTGACATGAAATTACTTCATTACTTTCTTCCACCACACATGACCGTTAATCAACGCATCAACGCTTGGTTTCTGAAGTTTTGCAAGTTGTGCCCTTGCCTTTTCTTTTGAAGTGACTCGACCAAACGTAACGTAGTTCATTTGGTTGACGTCATCATAATAAATATAGGTTAACACGCCTGCTTGTCGATTCAATTTCTTTACCAGTTCATCGGCCAACAGCTTATTCTTATAAGCGCCAAGGATTAGATAATAATCGTAGACTTCAAAGTTCATGAGGTCAACAACATCAGCTACGGTAATATCTTTACCAGAAGGAACTGGCTTGGTCACCACTGGTTTAGGATCCCTATGTATAGGAGTCGTATCCCGTTCAACAACTGGCGTTACCACCGTATCTTTTGGTTCTGGCATACTTGGACAACCATTGTATTCCTTCTCTCCGTATTCATCAATACAGGCATCTACGTCATCTGGAATACCGTCTCCATCTGTATCAGGACAACCATGATTCGCTTTTGTTCCAGCTAAAGTTGGACAATTATCGTCTGGACCTCCTAGCCCATCTCCATCCTCATCGGGGCACCCTTTTGCATTTTTTAGCCCTGGAATATTTGGGCAATGGTCATCCTTATCAGGCACTCTATCGTCATCTAGGTCTGGGCACCCTTTTGCATATTCGCTTCCAAATATCTCTGGACATTTGTCTTTAGCATCGCTCGTACCATCGCCATCTTTGTCTGGCATTCTGTTGTGTAAAATCGGTAAGGCAACACCCGCATAAACGTTGTACCCATTGGTTGACTTACCACCGAAAATACCTCCTAAATTGTCACTGCCAATATAAACCGGTCCATAGCGTACAAACGCACTCAGCAAGATCGGGTTATAGAATTGCCCAAAAATCAAACTACTTGACACTTCAAAACGACGTGTTTCATAGCGAGCTCCTACCGCCATTACAGATTGTTTCCTTACGCCTTTGACCTTATTACCGCGAAGTGATTGGACATAAGATCCACTTAAATACCAATTGTTATCTAAGCTAAGGTCAAAATTCAAATTCAGGCTTGCCGGTAATTTGGCTGAAAAAGAACTGTCGATTGTAGTTCCATGAAAATATTTTTTGGCAAACGAGTCAATATCATTTGTGCCATTAAAACGGGTCACTTCTTCGAAATCTGCCCAATCTGTGGTATCACCATCTGAGCTGATATTTAGCCCTCTTGTATATGGATTGTTATCGAATTTTATTGAGCCGAAATCTGCCAATGCAGCTCCGATTTTAAATTTGTATTTATTCCGTGTTCTATCTTCATGATTTCTCCGATCCATTCGGTATTTGAATGCTTTAAAATCTGGTCGAAATTCATATACAATACCAATATCAATGCCCATGCCTTTACCCAGTTTGTTTTTACCTAAGTAGTCATTCAACCTGCGGTCGTTGGTAAAATATTGGTCGCTGGTATACCCAGCCGTAATATTCGCAGAATTGATACGTAGAGAATCGATACCCACTAGTTCGTAATTAAAGTCATCAACGCGAGCGTATCCTGCAGCAAGGCCAATTAAATATTTTAAAGTGGCTCCCCCTTTTATAAAATTCTGTTTTTTGTCTAGTAGTACGTTTGCATAACTGAAGGCAAACTCTTGATATGCCAAAGCACCATAGCCGAGGTTTGTTTCAAGACCGGGTTTATTCATTAGTCGCAACTGGTGAGATTTTACAGAAAAATCTGGCGCTGACGAATCAAAGTCAACCAGAAAAACTTTTAACAGATCTTCGTTTAATCCGTCTATATCGGCAAAAAATCTCGTCTTAGTAGTGAAGGCAATACCACTTTTATCCTCTCGACCGAGTAAAAAAGACGGACCCATTACTTCTGCAGACACATAGGCCTGTTTCTGATTTCCATTCAACTTATCTTCCATAAATGAATTATCCCAAACTGGAATATCGTTTTCGTCTAAAAGATCAGAAGACACGTTGTTGTTTAACACGTTCCCATAAGTATATGGTGTACGTACATTTATAAAGTTGTTATTGACATCCGCAAAAACAGATAAAGGTGTTAATGCGAATCGATAGCGACTATCTGCAAGGTTTGCAGGGTTATAAGAAACACTTTGTACACCCCCATAATTACTATTTGCAAAATTGCGCGCATATTGCCCAAACGAAGTGGCATTTGCCATCAAGAATAGTAGTATACAAACAGCCTTTGTGGTAATATTTTGGCGAAGCATGGTAAACAAAAATAAGTAAAGCGTATTGTAAATCGCTGGTTTTTATCACAAACAAGACACTTAAATGATTTTAAACCAACTAGTTAGCTTTTAAATTCTGGTGGTATTGTAGTTGTAAGTCGCTTGAATAAAGGGGTCGCGTGACTTCGTTATTTGTAGCGATTTGATTAAATTATTTATATTCACACAATCAAATAGTATCACAGTTATGAAAGTTTTAAAAGTTCTTGGCATATTGCTCTTAGTAGTAGTAGTCATCTGGCTTATTGCCTCATTAATTTTACCTAAGGAAATGAACGTGGCGATGGAAGAAACCATCGATGCACCTATTACTGTTGTTTGGGACAACGTTAGCACCTATGAAAAAGCAGACAATTGGTCTCCTTGGTATGAGGCAGACCCTGACATGAAAGTAACTTTTGATGGAGAATCAGGCGCTGTAGGATCTAGTATGACATGGAGTGGAAATCAAAAAGTTGGAAGCGGATCGATGACTTTAAGTACTTCGGACATGGAAAATCATTTACTTGAGCATCATGTAAAACATGACTTTGGTGAAGGAAATTCAAAAATGCAGCTTACTGAAGAAGACGGTAAAACAAAATTGAGCATGTCGTATAATGAAAAGCAAGGAATTCCTTGGAATGTGATGGGCGCTTTATTTGGAGCAGAAAAAATGATGACGGAAGCGTTCAAACAACAACTAGGATTGTTGAAAGGAATTGCAGAAAAGCAAGCTTCAGAAAAAGCAGCCGTAGTAGTATATACCGTTGAGGAAGTACAACGCGAAGCGGGTAAGTATGTAGGAAAAAAAGAAGTGATTCAAATGGCTGACATGAAAACCTATTTCGATACGAACATGCCTGCATTGGGTACGCTTTGTAAAGACCATATGACCGGCGCTCCTACAGCACTATATTGGACATGGAATGAAGAAAGCGGGGAATCTGAAATGACTGTTGCCATGCCAGTAGCTATGGACGAAGCTCCAGAAGGTTATGAATTCTATGAACAACCAGAAGGCACATATTTGACCGTTGATTATTTTGGTGCTTACGACGAAAGCATGAAAGGCGCACATGACGCGCTTGGTGCTTATATGGAAGAGAAAAACATGAAACTGGTTGGTGCGGTTATGGAAGAGTATATTACCGACCCAATGACAGAAAAAGATCCCTCTAAATGGCTGACTAAAATATCGTATCCAGTTGCCATGAACGACGCCGAAGAACCTACTGAAAACTAAAATATAAACACATTGAAAAAGGTCATTGGCTTAAGGCTAGTGACCTTTTTTTATATCCCATGCTGAATTACAAAACTCTACTGTCTCTGATTTTATGGGTAGTTGCATTATGCAATCCAGAATATCTATTTGCACAGCTAAAACTTCCAAACCAGCAGGTTATAAAGGATAGCAGTATTCTTCAGATATCCGTCACCAAACACACCTTACCAGATCAAGCTTTAGTATCGAGCCATCAGCCCAAAACAACAATTGAACAAGAACCCTACTTATGGGCAACATATTGGTTTAACAAAAAAGGTATGCCGGACTCTATGTACAACTATATGGATGGCATTAAATATCGATCCGAATCTTATACGTATGATAACAAAGGGGAACTTGTAGCTATGGCCGTTGTGAATCACAAGGGTGAAACCACCGTACAAAAACGAGTTACCAAGCTATCAAAAGGAAACAAGTTATATGCGACGTATAATAGATCTGGTTTGAAAGAGGCCACTTTTTGCAACAAACGCGGTTACATCTACCTTTCCAAGAAATATGTAAACCCAATGATTTTTGGATATGATTCTGTCGTTTTTACACAGAAAAATGCTCCTTTTTATTCCAGCGAAACCTACTTCGCAAATGGTGTAATAAGTCATAAACTGTCCAAAAGTTGGGTTGGTTCAGGACCAGATAGTTTCTATCAATCGTTCTACCAATCAAATGCAGAATCAGGAAGAATGCCAAGTTACCAGGTTGGCTTTGAAGTAACCGATTCAGGGCAATTGGTCGTCCCAAATGATTTTCCATTTCCTAAGATGTTTGAATCCGTTTCATACGAAAATCGATTCTCCATGTGTACACCTATTTCAGAAAAAATTGATCAATTATTAACTGAAAAAGCACTGAATAAACAGTCTGAAACATTTGAGTTACAAACACCTACAGCCATTTTAAGGCATTATTATACATTTGACTATGCGTTTCATTAATATACTTTGTATCGTGGCTTTGTTTGTTGGTTGTAAGCAGAATTCGTCGACCAATGCACCTAGAGAACTTGTACCCGAACCAGACATTAGAGAGCGGTTGAGTGGACAAAAAGCGTTTATCGATTCCAATAGGATGAGCAGCTTGTTTAAGGCAAAGATTTATGCGAAAGAACCGACTGCTGAAACGCCTACGGAAGTAATAAACCTCAAATGGCCTGGTGTCATTGATGAGGTATACAATGTTTGGTATACCCAGAGTAATCATATTGTTTGTATTGGTGCCTACCCATACAGTCAGTCTGGTGATTGGGACCTAGGTTTTACGCATTACTTTGATACCTCATCTGGCGGCACGTTTGCCTTTGAAAGAAACACGTCTTTTTACAACAGTATGTGTACCGACGATTTGGCAATCGAACAAATTGTGACGTACTATGCCAATGACCGACTGGTTGATTCAACTTACGTATTTACCGACGTGAAAGGAAATAACCTCACTAGCGATTCTTGCGAATTCCCGTATGACTTTCCTTATCGGGTGTACACCAACGTATCGGACGTACTAAAGGCTGTTGGTATTGAACAGAAAAACAAACGTTAATTAATTTACGCACCATTAAGGAAGCTGTAACGATTGAAACGTTTGCGCTTTATCAATGCTGTCGTTTGGATTATTCGTAATCCAACAAGTCGCTCTGTTTACCGTAAAAGAATCCCGGTTGATTGAAACCGCCTCAACAATTGATTCGTCACGCAGTTGCGGCATGTTTAAATCAGCAACGCCCTTAAAACGTAAGTATGGTTTGCAATGAAACACCCATTTTTTGTTAGACATATTGTGCTGTGCCAAGAGGTACGTTAAGTTCCCGTCACGCAGTACCAAACATTTTGATTTTGCGATATCAAAACGAATAAGCTCGGTCGATTGCATATTTTCATATCTTCTAATAGCTTGATTTCCTATAAGACCTATGCTAAGAAGTACAAAGGTGCATAACACTTTGATTGACCTCCTTAAGAAATAGGACCCAATACTCCCTATCAATCCAAACAATACCACGAGCTCAATGTGCGTCACTGATACGTTTTCCAACAAGGCGAAGGGAAACTTTTGTATGGTTTCTGTGATACGAATTACAGACCATAAATATATTTCAAGGACATTAACAATTACCTCCGCGATTATTGGAATGCCATGAAAGATGATTAGACAGATACTGGCGTACACCAAAATTGTGACTGCTGGTATCACCAAAAGATTTGATGCCAAAAAGAGTAGAGGAAATTGACCGAAGTAATAAAGCCCGAGCGGTAAAGTAGCAAGTTGTGCAGAAAGAGACACCGCTGAAAGGTCGGCAATTTTGCCCAGCACGAATGATTCAGTTTTAACCACCCTTCGAATAGGCTTTTGAAGTGTTACAATCCCTAATACAGCTAGAAATGAAAATTGAAAACCAACGTTAAACAGGTTCAAAGGATTGACTACAAGTAAAACAAATCCAGCGAAACACAGGCTATTGTACACGTTTGAATCACGGTTTAATTCCAGTCCAATAGACAAGACGGAAAACATAAAACACGCCCTGCAAACAGATGGGCTGAGCCCCGAAACTAGAGCAAAGCTCCAAATGACCAAAAGTCCAAGAACAGCCCTTATCGTTTTAAGTTTTTTTACAAATAAAAAACCCAATAGGCTGCTTGTAAAAAGGTATACGATTCCGACATGAAGACCACTAACGGCCAAAACATGCATTGTCCCTGTTTCCGAAAATGTTTGTTTTAGCTCACTGCCAAGTCCTGATTTATCACCCAAAACAAGTGCATGAAGAATCGCTACGTGCTTCGTGCTGTTTAGCTTTTGTTCAATAACCTGTTTACATTTCTCTCTGATTTTAAACGCATATGTAACTACTGGATTACCCTTGTTGCCGATTATTCTCCATTGATTAAAGGCTACAAAGCCTTGAAACTGGATGTTTCGATTCTGCATATATAACTGATAATCAAACTCTTTAGGGTTTTTAGGGGCTTGAATATGTTGTAGTTTCAGTTCAGCAATGAGTTGATCGCCGTATTGGGGAGTTTGTTCTCCTACCTCCAAAAAAATAACCGCATTACCCTGCGCTCTGCGACCATTTTGCTGTAACGCTTTTACATATGTTTTGTAAAATATACCGCCCAGAGTTGGCTGGTTAGTAACCTGAAAAAGAATTTTGGTATTGGCCTGATCAGATAGATAACTGGAATGATTAAAATGATAATAAAAGTGTGTTGACGTATAACTTAACAACGTGACAAACACAGTTGCTACAATACTGAGTTGGGCATTGAATCTAAATTTATGTCGGGTGTCCAATAAAAATACACAAACAAGATAACCAACAAACAAGAGTACAATTGCAAACAGAATTGAGGAATACCACCCACCTAAAAACCGGTGCATTATAATCCCTAAAACTAAAGGAATTATGAGACGCACAAATGGTGCTTCTCGCCAGAAGTTGTGTGGCATTTAGTTTTGTTTACTGTCCCGACTTAAGCATATCGTCGGTAAAGTAGAATTCTTATTTCATCAACCAAGACGTCATCCTCCTCCCAGCCATGTTCAGCCATTAAAGTACCTTCTAAGTGATTCATGGCATCATCAAAGTTCGCTTGACTGTCTAGGGTCTTAATCGCTTCATTGTATACCTCTGGATTGTTGCTAAAAAGTTCGTTTTGAATCTCGTATCTCTTGCTGATACTGATACCCTTTTTAATGCTTTCCAGTTTAGTATTCTTAAGTCGCGCATATACGTCATTGGCAACAACTGGAGGCTTGGCTTTTTTACTTTCCGGCTTAGGTTTGGCTTTTTCCGTTGGTGCCTCTTCTACTACTTCCTCAACAACTGGAGGCTCCGCCTCAATCACGGGTTCCTCGACTGCTATTTCGACTTCTGCAATTGGCTCTGGCTCTGGTTCAGGAGTAGGTGTTGGTGCTTCAACCACAGGTGGTTCAACATGCTTTGGTTTAGGCCTTGGTTTTGGACTTGTTTTGATAACAAAAGGTTCAGCTTTTGTTTCTGGTGCCTCTAGCCTTGATGGTTGACTTACCTGTAATTGGTCGTGAAGTTTATACAGCTGAACCACATAACTTCTCATCAACTCTAAGTCTAGTTCGAAATCAGCATCATTCAAAAACATTCTGTTGTTATTGATTTCTATCAATTTAAGGATGTTTCCTATTTCGTTATGTATCTCCTCTCGTATCATGTTACCACCTTATAATTAGCAAAAATAGACTTATTTGTGTCTGCCTATGGATAACGTTATTCACGTCAATTAAATTTTAGAACAGAGGAATTGACACAAAACTATGGAGAAGACATTACATTTGTTCGAAAGCAAAAAGCATAGTCATGTTTGTTGAACCACGGATTGAAAAAGGATGGATTGAGGTCATTTGTGGATCAATGTTTTCGGGTAAAACGGAAGAACTTATACGAAGAATTAATCGGGCCAAAATTGCTCATCAAAAGGTACTTATTTTTAAGCCTCAAATCGATGTAAGATACCATGATCAAAAGGTTGTATCACACAACGACAATCAAATTGACTCTACACCCGTAGCGCATTCAAAAGACATTTTGGACCATATCGGCAATACAGACGTAGTTGGTATTGACGAAGCACAGTTTTTTGATATGCAATTACCGGAAGTATGTAACCTTCTTGCTGAAAAAAAGATAAGAGTCATATTGGCTGGACTTGATATGGACTTTAAAGGAATTCCGTTTGGCCCCATGCCCCTTTTGTTGTCTATGGCAGAGTATGTTACAAAGGTGCACGCCATATGCATGCAATGCGGCGGTGTGGCAGGGTACACGTTCAAGAAAATACACAACGAACAAACCGTCGAACTAGGCGAAAAGGACCTCTATGAAGCCCGATGTCGTACATGTTTTAATGAAGGCATGGCGGTAATTCGGAAACAGATTAAGATGGATCTTAAGTAATTTTTAATGCTTAATTCTTAATGTTTAATGGCTGGACTTCAATCCTTCAATCCCTCAATCCTTCAGACATTCACCCATTAACCAGTATCACTTCAAAATCCCCAACAACCCACGAGTAAACTCGCGCATGATGGTTTTAGTCAAAGAATGACTTGCGATTTTTTCGAACGTGGATTTTTCCGGTCTGCGTCTTGATTTTGATTTGCGCTTTCCTGCTTCACGCTGTTCCTCTTCCTCTTCTTCCTTTTCTTCCATGCGTTCAAGCTTCTTGCTCAATAATTCGTAAGCAGACTCTCGATCAATGTCTTCACTATAGCGCTTCATCAATTTGGATTTCGCCAATACGTCTTCTTTTTCGTCCTCTGTAATCACATCCATGCGTGAAGAAGGAGCGGTCAGTAGCGTATGAACCAAGGGGGTAGGAATTCCTTTTTCGTTCAGCACGGTAATTATCGCTTCACCAATACCTAATTGAGTTAAAACTTCATCGGTTTTATAAAACTCAGTTATGGGATAGTTTTCGGCCGTCAGTTTAATCGCTTTTCTATCTTTAGCTGTAAATGCACGCAATGCATGTTGGATTTTCATCCCCAACTGGCTTAACACTTCGTCTGGCACATCGGTAGGATTTTGTGTTACAAAAAATAAGCCGACTCCCTTAGATCGAATCAATTTTACGATTGTTTCAATCTGATCTAGTAACGCCTTGCTTGCCTCATCAAAAATCAAGTGAGCTTCGTCAATAAACATGACCAATTCAGGCGTGTCCTTGTCTCCTTGCTCAGGTAACTTTTCATAAATTTCAGCAAGTAAACAAAGCATGAAGGTTGAAAACAACTTTGGCTTCGACTGAATATCGTCTAAACGCAGTACGTTGATAAAACCCATACCGTTTTGATCGACACGCATCAAATCATCGACGTCAAAACTGCGTTCACCAAAAAACATTTCTGCCCCTTGCTCTTCAACTTCTAGAAGTTTACGCATGATTGCGCCAATTGAACTAGAGCTTACATAACCATAGTCCTTCTCAATTTCTTTTTTGCCTTCATCACCAATGTATTGAAGTACTTTTCTGAAATCTTTGATATCTAACAGCGGTAAAGCATTGTCGTCGCAATACTTAAAACAAATACTCACCACACCGCCTTGTGTATCGTTTAGTCCTAAAATCTTAGACAACAATACAGGACCAAACTCACTAATTGTTGCACGCATTCGAACACCTTCCTGATCGCTTATTGTTAACAATTCAGTAGGATATGCCCGTGGCACCCAAGGTTGGCCAATCATTTCATGACGTTCATCAATCTTCGGATGTCCGTTACCCTTTTGTGTCAATCCACTCAAATCCCCCTTGATATCCATGAGTAAAACGGGTACGCCCTTTTCCGATAATCGTTCCGCTAAGTTTTGTAGTGTTTTGGTTTTACCTGTACCTGTAGCACCCGCAATTAACCCATGTCGGTTAAAGGTTTTTAAAGGCGCCTTCACTGGTAAGTTCTGGATAGCCCCACCATCTAACATGCTGGTACCCAACAATACGCTGTCACCTTTAAATGTATAACCCTTTTCTATTTCAGCTCGAAACGCTTCATAATTGCTCATAAACTCTTGATCAAGATGCAAAAATAGGCCTTCAGTCTTAAATTAAACGGAGAAGAAAATAGTGTTTATGCCCCTTGGGATATACTTCTTCTACCGGTTATTTTCGGTTTTTAAACAACAACCATCGCTTTTTGTAAGCCACTATCGTTAGGATAAATAGTAAACCGATTGGCCAGATATAAACCAGAAACAGTAGGAAATTTAAAATCATATTCCAACCTGTATGCGCAGCTTTAGCCACCTTGCCCATAAAAGTAGGCTTATCTACCAATGGGGCATCATATTCTAGTTCTTGATACACATAAAGACTAATGGTACTCAAGGAAATCCTGTCTTTCAAAAACCGTAGCCTCCCTTCTTTTGATTCTATTTCTTCTCGAATCACTCGAATCTGGTCCTCTACGGCAAGTATGTCTGTAATTTTATTCGCTTTACGCAAAATTTCTATGTAGCGCTTTTCGACTTCCTTTTTGGTTTTAATTCTCGTCATTAAATCAAAATACTCCTCGCCAACATCTACGGCGCTGGTTCTTTTGTAATCGACGTGCATAACGCCATCACTGTTCGATATTGCATCAATAAACTGCTCGAAATTCTGGTTTGGCAATCTTATTTCAATCGTATTAGAAACGCGTGATATCTCCCGGCGTTCATTTTCATTTGATTTGTATCCATCATACTTCCTAATCAGGTCTTCAAAGAAATGTTGTTGCTTCTCGTAGTCTTTTACCTTAACACCAACGCTGCCCTTTTTGATAATTTTGTCATTCGTGCGCATGGCTGGTTTATTCGCTCCATCAACGTCATTGTCTACAAAACGTGCAAGTCCAATTTTTAACGTTTCTCCACTTCCCTTGTTTCGATAAGTGCCTTGCGCTTCTTCAGCCTTGTAATCTGAAGCCTGATCAGCCTCTGATTCAAATTCAACATCAGAATCCACGGAGTAGTCGTCAACGTTAGATTCGTTCCCATAATCGCATGCAACGAGCATCAACATGCCTGTTGCCAGTATTAATAATTTTAGTGCTTTCATGGTTGTTTATATCCTTTAGGGGTATTTGGTAAATCTATCTCATTTCCGCTCTAACTAATAGACCATTGTTCGGTTCCAACACAGATCTTCTGAACTCACCTTATTGGCAACGATTCCAGTCTCAATTAGGGTATTTACCACATTGTTTAACATCTTTTTAGATAGGAAAATGTCTTGCTCCCATTCTGTTTTATTGAACCACATGGTCGCATCATGCAGGCTAAGTCCATAATTGTCTGCAATCGTTTGTGCAGCGTTTTCTTCATTCATAAAATGCCGACTCACTTTTCTAATAATCCAAAGTAGGTTCCAAACCATGTTTGGATGCTTTACCAAAAGCTCTTGCCTCGCAGCAATCATAAAACAGGGCCAAGGGGTTACTGTATCACCAATGTGTTTGAGTTGTCTAGCATCTACCAACGGTTTAGTGGTAAACTTTTCCCAAAGCAAAACATCGGCTTTGCCTGAGTTTAGTGCTTCTACCGCACCATCGATATGGCCAACTTCCACAAACTGATTGGGTTGTAAGTTTATACCGCGGTTTTTCGCCTCTACGCTCGCCATAAGGTGTGAACCACTGCCGGGACGACTTATGGCAAACTTGATATCGGCGAAGCTGGTTTCTGAGTTTACTTTCGAATTGGCCCCTGTATGTATTCCCCAAATTAACGGCGATTTAATATACTTCTGGACGATCATCGAAGGATTGCCATTTATGATGTCGGTGATAATGCCTTCGGTTAAAACCACGGCGATATCCAACTCACTACTTCTAAGTTTTTTGTTCATTTCGCCGGTCCCACCACCACAATCAGACCATTCGACATCAAGGCCGATATTCGAAAAACTCCCATTCTCGATCGCTAGTTTCCACGGGTAGTTAAAATGTTCTGGGACGCCTCCAATCTTAATCTTCACAGTATATCTTTTAACAGGCAAGTTACTGAATATTACTATAAAAAGGCGTTGTTCAAGATGTGGGTCAGGTTACCTTTGAAAAAAAATATCAAATGATCGATTCTAACGAAATACTTGACTACCCGGTTGTTGCCGGTGAAGAATTACATGAAAGAACCGAGTTCTTCCGACGAACTTATGGGCATGTAGCAGGAGCTTTCTTGGTGTTTTTAGTCCTGGAATATATTTTCTTGTCTACCCCAGCAATTGTGCAATTAGGCCTCAGTATGTTGTCGGGCTATACTTGGTTAATTGTGCTAGGATTGTTCATGTTGGTTACCACGCAAGCAGAGAAAATCGTTGCCAGAACGCAAAATAAGATGAAGCAATACACTGGCTTTCTCATTTATATAGCAGCACAAGCTTTCATTTTTGTACCCTTAATGTATGTCGCACTTGCGCAACTCGGTCCGAATGTACTTGGTCAAGCGTTTTTGGTTACCATTGGCTTGTTTGCTGGATTGACTGCGGTTGTATTTATTACCAAAAAAGATTTTTCCTTTATGAGAAGCATCATTGTTATTGGAGGAATAATAGCCATGTGTTTAATCGTTGCCGGAATCATATTTGGATTTAACCTTGGTCTTTGGTTTAGTGGTGCTATGGTGTTGCTAGCCGGTGGTTCGATTCTTTATCAAACGTCTAATATGATCCATGTGTATTCCAAAGATCAATACATACTGGCTTCATTGGGATTATTTGCATCCTTTATGCTATTGCTTTGGTATATCATCAGAATCTTTTTAAGTAGAGACTAATCACCCAATTTCGAGCGATAACTCTACTGACGTTCCTTCCTCCAAATCATAAATTTCAAGGCGGTTGCCTTCGTGGGTTTTATTGAGCATTTTGATCCTGTCGGAAATGACTTGTATAGCTGCCGACTCGTGACTTTTGCTTTTCCCTTTCGCTTTTTCTATTGCAGCAGGTCTGCCAATTCCGTTGTCGGTTATGGTACAAATCAATTTGTGTTGGTCCATCTGAAAGTTTATCAACAACTTACCATGTTCACCTTTTTCTGGCAATCCATGTTTGATCGCATTTTCAACAAAGGGCTGCAGCATCATTGGTGGGATGTACGTGTTGTCTGGATTAACCGATGGCCCAAGAGAAATCTCGTAGGTAAAAGGGGCTTTCATGCTGAATTGCTCCAATTCTATATAATTGCGAAGTGTCGTAATTTCATCCGACAAGGGTATGGCATCTATACGTGAGTTTTGAAGCGTAAGTCGCATCAATTTGGCGAACTTTTGAAGATATTTTCTGGCTTCTTGGTGTCGTTCTAAAGCGACCAAAGATTGTATCGAGTTAAGCGCATTAAACAAGAAATGCGGGTTCATTTGCAGCCGTAAAGCTTTCTGTTCTAATTCAATTAATTCCTTTTCTACCTGCAGTTTTTCACGATCCCGTTTCCCTCGGGCTTTTATTCGTCGTACATAAATGACAACCAGTAAGCCTAGGATTAATGCTGGAATCAACCAAATCAAAAGGGTAAACCACCAAGTCTTCCAGAATGGCAACATTACGTCAAATGGCCACGATTTTGTTTCACTATCGATACCATCCGACGAAATTGCCTTGTACAACAACGTATATTCACCTGATGGCAAATTCGAGTAAACCGCGTCTTTTTTCTCCGTTGGTTTCCGCCATTCTTGATCAAATCCCTCCAGTTTCCATTGGTACTTTAATTTGGTTGGATTGTTCAGATCAATTCCGGAGAAGGTAAAAGTGAGGTGATTTTGATTGTGAGGGAAATTTGGAGTCGTTGTTAAGTTATTCCATGAAACGGGTTGGAAATTGAATGTATTGGGCTCTAGTTTTTCATAAAACAAATCGACATTATCTAGCCAAATTCGAGGTTTAATGTTGCTGGTTTGAACATTGTTGGGATTATACTTTGTTAACCCATTAATTGTACCAAACCACATATTACCATCAACATCGCAAAACCCAGCGTTTTGACAAGTTTCTATTCCGCTAAAACCATCGGCAGACCCAAAGAACTCAATTTCGATGACATCACCAGTTTCGTTTATGGTTAGCTTCTCAAGTCCACGTTCGTGACCAAGGTACAAATGCCCGATTTGATCAAATTCTAAGAGGTATAGGTTATTAGACTTTAAAACACCCTGACTTGGCTCAATGAGTATTTTAGTTTCAGGATTATACCTATATAAACCTCCGGAAGTAGCAATCCATATACCATTTGAGTTGGCCCGTATGGCTCTAACATTCTGAAAATTGAGTTGACTTTCCGTGATTTCTAATGTGGCTTTACCGCCGCGAATGAAACCTACCCCCTTGCTCTCTGTTCCGAACCAAATGTCGTTTTTAAACAAGGCTAAAGCATGTATGCGGTTGGAAGGTAATGCTGTGAGGTATCGATAGTTTTTTATTGAATACCCTGTTTTGTTTCTTGTTATATTTGAAATACCGCCATCCAAACTAGCCACCCAAACATCCGACTTGCGCACACACAAAACGTCTTTAATGTAGTTGCCACAAAGTCCATCTTTTACAGTAAACCAATCGAAGCTGCTATCGTTGCGAACTGCCAACCCATCTCCTTCTGTACCAAACCAAATGCTACCATCTAGAGAAGAACCAATGGCCTTTACCTTCGTATTAGCAAAGCCAGAATCCTGCCCGTACACAGTGTATGTGTTCGAGTCAAATTTGACTACCCCTTTTCTTCCGGTCCCCGCCCAGATAGCCCGATTTTTATCTTGCGCTATGGCATACGTGTAATTATCAGGCAAGCCATCCTTTTTGGTTAGATGAATGAACTGTTGCCCAGCAAATTGGTTCAACCCTCCACCTGAAGTACCTAACCAGACATTTCCCCAAGCGTCACTTGTTATACTCCTAACGTGGTTATTTGTTAACCCAGAAGAGATGTTATAACGATCTATTTTGTTGTTTTTTAGGTCCACAACCAGTGTTCCATTGCTTTGGGTAGCAATCCACAGAGCATCACCATCCCGCATCAAATCGTAACAAATGGTGTTATAGGGTAAGGGTAAAGTGGTGTTGGTTATATCATCCCCATCGTAAAATTTTATGCCTTTGCCATACGTCCCGATCCAAACTCCATTGCTATCATTAAGCAAACATTGAATGTAATTATCGGGCAATCCATCCACCTTGCTGATAAACCGAACTTGAGCTAAACTTCCTCGATTAAGCAAGTACAAACCCCGATTTGTCCCCATATAAATGTGGGCACCATAGCTGGTAATTGAGGTTACGTAAAAATTATCTTCTTTATCTTGATTGGGCACTTTAATTACAGAATCGTTGTTGAGTATATACAACCCATTGGATGTACCAATGAGAAGCATACTGTCGGCTTGGTGAAGGGCAAATACACGAATATCTCCTTCTTCAGACAGCTTGTAATTCGTAAAATCAATTCCATTAAAACTGCTCAAACCCGATTGGGTTCCCACCAAAATATTCTGTTTGGTGTCTTCGTAAATACAGTTTACAAAATTGTTAATTAAGCCTTGCTGGGTGTTGTACGTTTTAAATGTATTGCCGTCAAATCGAGCAATTCCTCCTCCACGTGTTCCAACCCATATAAATCCACGACTGTCGTTTATGACATCAAAAACTTGTGACTGTGGTAGCCCTTCTTCAAGACTAAAATGTTTGAAATAATTTTGCTGAGCGAATACTTGGAAGTAGCCCAAAACAGTAATTATCAAGCAGAAAAAGATGCGCCAAAACATTTAATCAAAAATAGGGCACCCTTAAACCGCAACCAAGTGCGGATAATAGTTTAGCCTTCGCAAATAATAAGCCTTGAAACATATTTGAACTTACGAGTAAATATGATTGCATTACGAAGAATACCAAAAATCAAAAAATGGACTAAACGTGGTTTGGTTGCGCTTGGTGTCTATTTCTTATTCTGTTTGCCCAACACCTTGTTCGACACATCATACAGCACCGTTGTTGAGGATGTAAATGGTCAGTTACTCATGGCTCATATCGCCTCAGACGGTCAATGGCGGTTTCCGCAATCAGATACTATTCCCTTAAAATTCAGAACTGCCTTGATTGAATTTGAAGACTACCGATTTGACAAACACCATGGAGTCAGTGTACTTGCCCTTGGACGTGCGTTTATCCAAAACATCACCGCAAAAAGATTGGTAAGTGGTGGCAGTACGTTATCGATGCAAGTGATTCGGATGAGCAGAAAACGCACTGGCCGAAAGTTATCTGACAAGCTAAAAGAAATGGTGATGGCGGTTCGATTGGAAACTAAATTCAGTAAAGATGAAATTCTTGCACTTCATGCCAGTCATGCACCATTTGGAGGAAACGTTGTAGGACTAGAGGCTGCAAGCTGGCGGTATTTTGGTCATGATGCCAATAGACTTTCTTGGGCTGAATCAGCGACGTTAGCCGTTCTCCCAAATGCGCCTTCGTTAATCCATTTATCTCGAAATCGCAAAGCACTTAAAGACAAACGAAACAGGTTGCTAAAACGATTACACGACAACCTTGATATATCAGATTTGGAATATGAAACGGCCATTGCAGAACCATTGCCCGAAAAGCCTAAACCATTACCTCAAATGACACCACATTATATGGCATATCTCAACGCTCAAGGACTGAAAGGGCAACGCATACAATCCGATATAGATAGAAATATTCAAGCTGGTGTAAACACAATTGTATCTAGGCATTTCGACAGAAATGTAAATAAAGGAATAGCGAACTTGGCGGTTCTTGTTCTCGATGTAGAAACAGGCAAAACAGTAGCTTATGTGGGAAACACTCCATGCTCTGAAACGGATAAACGACATGTAGACATCGTACAAGCTCCAAGAAGTACAGGCAGTATATTAAAACCATTTCTATATGCCAAGGCCATGCAAAATGGACAACTCACACCTCAAATGTTAGTGGCAGACTATCCAACGCGAATAAATGGCTACGCTCCACAGAACTATGATGAATCTTACGACGGGATGGTGCCTGCCTCACAAGCATTGGCAAGATCCCTCAATATTCCTGCGGTACGCTTATTAAGTGATTATGGCGTTACAAGATTCAAGCAGAACTTAAAGGAATTTGGTCTGACGACTTTATTTCGGCCAGCAAATCAATATGGACTGGCACTGGTATTGGGTGGAGCTGAAGCGAATCTTTGGGATTTGAGTCATGCCTATGCCAAGTTATCTACTGCTGCCCAAAACACAAAACAAATAGATGGGCTCTCTCCGTCTGTTGCTTATGAGGTTTTGGAAGCCATGTCTTCAGTAAATCGTCCTAAAGTGGAGCAATATTGGACACGATTTGATGGCAAACAAAAAATTGCCTGGAAAACCGGAACAAGCTTTGGTGCTCGTGATGCATGGGCAATTGGCGTAACCAAAAAGTATGTTGTAGGCGTTTGGGCTGGAAACGCTTCTGGAGAGGGTGTTCCTAGCATGACCGGCAGTAGCACAGCTGCACCTGTATTATTCCAAGTCTTTCAACACTTACCCAATGTCGAGTGGTTTACCAAACCTACAAGAGACATGAAATATGTAAAACTCTGTAAACAAAGTGGCCAGCGTTTTGGCCAACATTGCGATGTCAGCATCAAATCTTATATACCTAAACCGTGCATGGTTTCGTCGGCTTGTAGTTTTCATCAAAAAATTCATATTTCAAAAACCTCTGGCAAACGTGTGTTTGCCAACTGTGAATCACCAAACAACACACAAACACAATCCTGGTTTGTGATTCCAACAGCTGCAGAAAGTTATTATAAAGCCAACCATCCAGCGTATGTCCCTCTTCCGAAATTTAAAGCAGGATGTGCTGAAAATACACAAGATCTTGACGTATTATATCCGCTACGAAATAGTGTTATACGCATTCCTACCCTGTTGTCTGGAAAAAAAGGAAATATCATTTTTGAAGCCGTCCATCGGCGAGGTGACGCTGAACTATTTTGGTATGTTGACAAACAGTTTATCGCTACAACCACAGACGTACATCAATTGGACTTTCAACCAAAAGTTGGGCAGCACAAACTCACTGTGACAGACGAAAACGGCTTTGAGATAATTAGGTCTTTCAAAGTTTTGTAAGACAAAAGCGTACTAATCTTTGTAACTTGTTTACAATTTCAAACTTATCCATACCATCATAAATTACTTGACAAACAGGTATGTAAACCTTAAAATGCCTTATGATTAAAGGCAGGGGCACTTCTATAAACTCTAACAACCAATTCGATAAGCACCAGTTTGTGGCGGATGATGGAGAACGATTGGAGGATACGGGAGCAGCCAAAACGAAAATCATTGAGATTCAAGCTAAGAGCATCCTTAATCAAGTGTTGAGTCTGGATATCCCAATGCCGTGGAGCATGAATCCGTACCAAGGCTGTGAGCACGGTTGCAGCTACTGCTATGCAAGACCAACACATGAGTTTTGGGGTTACAGTGGTGGTGTTGATTTCGAGAATGTCATTCTTGTTAAAAAAGACGCTCCTCAACTCCTCACTAAAAAGTTTATGAGTAGAAGTTGGAAAGGTGAGCCTATAATGCTAAGTGGAAATACGGATTGTTATCAACCTATTGAACGCAAATTAGAAATAACCCGAGGGTTACTAAAGGTGTGCCAAACACACAAAAACCCTGTTGGAATCATAACAAAAAATAGTCTTGTGACACGTGATTTGGATATACTCGCTGCCATGGCCAAAGACAACCTCGTCCAAGTTGTTTTCAGTATAACTTCTTTAGACGACGGGTTAAGACGTATTTTAGAACCACGAACTGCTTCGGTAAAAAGTAAACTCGCTGCCATTGAAAAACTTACCAATGCTGGAGTTCCAGTTGGCATCATGATGGCCCCGATAATACCTGCCATAAACAGTCACGAAATAATGGACCTGGCCAAGGCAGTGTCTGCAGCAGGGGCTACGTCTATGAGCTATACGATTGTTCGGTTAAATGGGTGCGTAGAAGAACTTTTTAGCGATTGGCTAGAGCGACATTTCCCTGATCGCAAGAAAAAAGTGCTCATGCATATAGCAAACTGTCATGGTGGAGATGTGAAAGATAATCGCTTTAAGACCCGGATGTCGGGTGAAGGCAACTATTCCGAAATGATTAAACAACAGATTAAACTAGCTCGAAAAAAATATACCTTGAATAAAGAAAGATTGACCCTCAACCAATCTATGTTCAGTCGTACTGGTCAAATGGGTTTAGGGATTTAAAGGATCACCTTTTAACTATTGTCCAATTAATCTAATAAGTCCTGGATGCCTACGTGAATATTCTATTGGGACTTCTTGTTGCAATTGCTTCTGGTCAAAAATTGATTTTATTGTAGTGCATGTCTGGATTTCTGAAACCTCGTTTTCATCAGCAAACTGAATTGTCAAGCTATAAACAGTAGGTCCATATCTGCCAGTTCGCATGTTTTTATCGACAATTGTGCCTGTCGTTTTTACACCATATTGTTCAAGCTCATAGCCCACTCGATTTCCATGATGACTTATAAATACGAAAAGAACAGTGATCACCAAAACAATACTACACACCCATTTTAAGAACTTGTTATATGCCGTTGGGTTGGTTCTAAAAGAGAAAACAAACCCAGCGATAAGTACGGTAATTGATACCACAAATACTAGAATTAAGCCAATATCAAGATATATAAACCAGGTTAGTGGTACCACATACATACCCAGTATCGTAACCGCTAACAAAACCAAAAAATAAATTCCGGTCATCTTGCCTAAAACCAGCCGACCAATTCGTTTAACCATCAGTTCGAATGTAATAGGATTCGGCATAAAAAAAGGAGGCTCTTTCGAAACCTCCTTTGTCTTATAGTATTATTAATCGGAACCTATTCTTCTGCGGTAGTTTCCGTTTCTTCTGTAGACGAATTGTCTTGAGTTGATTCCTCCGAAGTATTATCCGCTTCCGCTTCAACGTTGTCTTCAGCTTCTACTTCTTTTTCTTCAGTTTTTACTTCTTTAACCTCTATCACTTGCTCCTCTTTCTCCCAAGGACGTTTTCCGAAAATCGATTCTAAATCCTCCTTGAAGATTACTTCTTTCTCCAACAGCTTGTCGGCCAATTGATCAAGCTTATCTCTATTGTCGGTTAGTATTTTAATTGCCCGTTGATATTGCTCATCAGTCAGCTTTTTGATTTCGTCATCCATCAATGCTGCGGTTTGCTCACTAAATGGTTTGGTAAAACCTTCGTTCATATTGTAATATGAAATATTACCGACCTTTTCATTTAAGCCATAGATAGAAACCATCGCCATGGCTTGTCGGGTAACCTTTTCCAAATCACTCAACGCCCCGGTCGATATCTTTCCAAATGTCACAAATTCTGCAGCACGACCACCTAGCGCAGCACACATCTCATCAAGGATTTGTTCAGATGTCGTAATCTGTCTTTCTTCAGGTAAATACCATGCCGCACCTAAGCTTCTTCCGCGAGGTACGATAGTAACCTTAACCAATGGACTTGCGTGTTCGCATAACCAACTCACCGTTGCATGACCGGCTTCGTGTACCGCTACCGAACGTTTCTCCTCTGGCGTAATAATTTTATTCTTCTTTTCAAGACCGCCTATAATACGATCCACAGCATCTAAGAAGTCTTGTTTTTCAATGATTTTTTTGTTTTTCCGTGCAGCTATTAGGGCTGCTTCGTTACACATATTGGCAATATCAGCTCCACTAAAACCAGGAGTTTGTCTTGCCAAGAAATCGCGATCAAGATTTTTTTCAATTTTTAACGGCTTCAAGTGCACATCGAAAATAGCCCGACGTTCATTTAAATCTGGCATGTCAGCATAAATCTGACGATCAAAACGACCCGCTCTCAACAACGCTGAATCAAGCACATCCACACGGTTTGTTGCCGCTAGAATGATAACACCCGAATCCGTGCCAAAACCATCCATTTCAGTTAGCAATTGGTTTAACGTGTTTTCACGTTCGTCATTCGAACCTTGCATCGCGTTTTTCCCTCTTGCACGGCCAATCGCATCAATTTCATCAATAAAAATGATACATGGCGCTTTCTCTTTTGCTTGCTTGAATAAGTCTCTTACTCTAGAAGCTCCAACGCCTACGAACATTTCCACGAAATCTGAACCAGACAAACTGAAAAATGGGACATTGGCTTCGCCAGCTACCGCTTTGGCCAATAACGTTTTACCAGTTCCTGGAGGGCCTACAAGCAATGCTCCTTTAGGTATTTTACCCCCTAAGTCTGTATATTTCTTTGGGTTTTTTAAGAAATCAACGATTTCCATTACCTCAACTTTCGCTTCTTCTAAACCAGCCACATCTTGGAAGGTTACATTCACCTTCGTGTCCTTGTCGAACAACTGAGCCTTAGACTTACCAATATTAAATATTTGTCCAGCTCCACCACCTGCTTGACCACCCATACGGCGCATCATCAGATACCAAAAGCCAAATAACAGCGCGAAAAACAGCACCCAATTCGTAATAAAGCTGTAGTCCTGTTCCTCAACGGAATCGATAAAGATATGCTTGTCTTTGGTAATACCTTCTTGGGCCAAAGCCACGTCTTCTTTGAATGACTTATAATCAGGAATCTGCTTAATCGTATAGTCTGCAGCATTTGGATTCATGGGTTTCTTAAAACCCTTGTCTCTTTTTTCCTTTGTGTACTTGTCCGATTTTTTTACACTATCTGTAAGGTATATATATGCCTTTGTGCCATTTACAACTTCAATTTTTGCGACCTCCTTGTTTTCAAGCATGTCGTGAAGCTCTCTAGTTTGCAAGGTGTTTTCCCCGCCACCCGGGAAGTACAACATAGTAATTAGGATGATCGCGATTAACACGTATATCCAACTCATACTAAACCTTGGAAGCCCGCCCTTTTTTTCAGGTTTGCCGGAATCCTTTTTCACAACAATTTTGGGTCTCTTATTCTTTTCTTCTGCCATTCGAAAAATGTATAATTTAAGACTTTGGTTAATAATGTTACCAAGCCTTTAAACCGCGGCAAAAGTAACATTTATTTAAGCCAATACTATCCAAACCAATAACCGACCAAAAGGTTGGCTTTGACCGACAAAACACCTGTTTTTTAGGCTAAAAATTTGATTTGTGCCTATCAAACACCAAATCGCAAAGACTTAAAGCACATTTTAAACAAAAAAAACCGTTGATTTGTTCAAAATTTGACATCCAATGTTTGATACTTTAAAACCACATCTAGAAAAGGAATTAGCTGCTATTAAGGAAGCGGGACTATACAAAAGTGAACGTGTTATCAATTCGCCACAGGCTGCAGATATTTCGCTTACTTCTGGGCATTCTGTTATTAATTTTTGCGCCAATAATTATTTGGGTTTGTCTTCTCATCCACAAGTGACAGAGGCGGCAAAAAACGCAATTGACTCGCATGGGTATGGCCTTTCGTCTGTAAGGTTCATCTGCGGAACGCAAGACATACACAAACAACTTGAGCAAAAAATTTCTGAATTCTTAGGCACGGAAGACACTATCTTATATGCTGCGGCATTTGATGCAAACGGTGGTGTTTTTGAACCTTTGTTAAATAAAGATGATGCCATTATAAGCGACGCACTTAATCATGCCTCCATTATTGATGGAGTACGTTTATGTAAGGCAGCTCGCTATCGATACGAGCATAACAATATGGACGATCTTGAGCGATGTCTTCAAGAAAGCCAAGGTGCGAATAATAGGATTATCGTTACCGACGGCGTTTTCTCTATGGACGGCACCATCGCACAACTTGATAATATTGTTGCTCTTGCAGAAAAATATAAGGCCCTCATTATGATTGACGAATGTCATGCTAGTGGGTTTATGGGTAAAACCGGTCGTGGTACGCATGAGCACTGTGGTGTTGTAGGAAAAATCGATATCATAACGGGTACGCTTGGCAAGGCGCTTGGAGGCGCATCAGGTGGATTCACATCCGGCCGAAAGGAAATCATTGATATGTTACGCCAACGTTCTAGACCGTATCTTTTTTCTAATACTGTTGCACCCTCCATTGTTGGAGCAAGTATTGCCGTATTGGATATGTTAAGTCAAACAACAGACCTTCGAGACAAACTAGAAGAGAATACCGATTACTTCAGAGGTAAAATGACTGAAGCGGGATTTGATATTAAAGCTGGAACGCATCCAATCGTACCAATCATGTTGTATGATGCAAAGTTGTCACAAGTTTTTGCTGAAAAACTACTCGAAGAAGGAATCTACGTGATTGGCTTTTACTTCCCGGTAGTGCCAAAAGGTCAAGCACGAATTCGGGTTCAAGTGTCTGCAGGGCACGACAAATCACATTTAGACAAAGCCATCAACGCTTTTATAAAAATAGGCCGCGAACTTGATGTGATAAAATAACCTGTATGATTAAAGCTTTTGTTCAAGCTGCCCGATTAAGAACATTGCCGTTAGCAATTGCGTCCATTTCAACTGGATCAGTTTTGGCAAGTTTTTTCTACGAGCACGATTGGCGGATAACAACTCTTGCCTTAACAACAGCAATACTTTTACAGGTACTCTCCAACTTTGCTAACGATTACGGTGACTTTAAAAAAGGAACCGACGACCAAACACGTACAGACAGGGCACTGGCTAGTGGGGCTCTTTCGGAAATACAGATGCGTAATGCCTTGGTTATTACGTCAATCTTGACTTTGGTTTGTGGTATTATGTTGCTGTGGTTGGCCCTGGATTCTATTGAAATACAATTTCTGATATTTTTCATTATTGGCTTGGTTAGTATCGGAGCCGCCATTAAATATACTGCGGGTAAAAACCCTTATGGCTACAGCACCTTAGGTGATTTGGCGGTATTTGTCTTCTTTGGGTTGGTTGCGGTATTAGGCACATACTATCTTCATGTGCTCAAGTTTGATCATGGATTTTACCAATCCATTTGGCCAGCGTGTGGTGTTGGTTTGCTGGCAACGGGTGTTTTAAATATCAACAACATTAGAGACATTGAAGGGGACAGAAAAAACGGCAAAATCACATTGGCTGCAAAGCTGGGTAAAAAAAGAGCTGAGGCGTATCAATTGATCTTGAATATAACGGCCGTTGGTTTAATCATTTACTTTGTTCGTGCTTCCACTGCTCACGATGGTTTGCTCATCGCCTTAGTCGGTTTACTATTCCTTGGCCATTGGATTGGTTTACGTGGAATGGACAATACCACAAAAAACAGATCAAAGTATAATGCACTGCTCAAGTTTCATGTTTTACTCACCCTTGTAATGGTCGTGACTGTTGCTTTTATTCTTCTATAAATGGAGTACCGCATAGTTCATCATAAACTTCAATTTATTAAGGCCGCGAAGACGAGTAGAAATGTTTTTACTACACGTGATATTCGATATGTACTATTAACTAAAAATGGTGTTACTGGCATTGGAGAGGCAGCACCTTTATACAAGCTAAGCATCGATGATGTTGATGACTACGACATCAAACTAAACGAGGTATGCAAGCAACTCTGCGAAAACACACCTTTGCTGGACATCGACTTAGCTAAATACCCTTCCATTCGTTTTGGTTTAGAAACGGCTATGCAAGACTTAGTTAATGGTGGCAAACGAATACTCTTCGATACACCATTTGTTCAAGGTAATTCGATTCCAATAAATGGTTTGGTGTGGATGGCCGACTTAGACGATATGTATGATGAAGCCATTGCTAAAATTGGGCAAGGTTACAGCTGTATTAAGTTTAAGGTTGGACAGCATGATTTTGACGCAGAATGTCGGTTTTTGGAACGGATTCGAACATTACATAATGCTTTTAATCTAGAAATTCGTTTAGATGCCAATGGTGCCTTTTTAGCCGATGAAGCAGCAATACAATTGAAGGAATTGAGCCGGTTTGACATACATAGCATCGAACAGCCTATACACGTAAATCAGTGGGACGATATGGCTCGTTTGTGCCGAGACTCAAAAATCGATATCGCCTTAGACGAAGAACTGATTGGTATAGATGTGTATGAAAAAGGAGAAGCGTTGGTTAACCATATCCAACCTCAGTATTTGATTTTAAAACCGAATTTAATTGGAGGTTTTAAAGTTTCAGACAAATGGATTGAGTTATGTGAAAAGCACCGTTTGGGTTGGTGGGCAACATCTGCCTTAGAATCCAATATTGGATTAAATGCAATTGCACAATGGGTTAGTCAATATGAAACTACAATGCCTCAAGGGTTGGGCACTGGCAGTTTGTATTCCAATAACGTTGAGGGCCCTCTTCAAATAATCAATTGTGCGATTCATTATGGTCAAACCAAATGGGATCTGTCTGAGATCGTTTAACAAAAAAACTCCCGTTGAAATATCAACGGGAGAAAAAAGTATAGAATAGATTAACAAAAAAACAGTTTCATATTTAATGACGCACAACCAGTCGTTCTGTTTTGGTTGTAGTCGTTCCAATAAATTGGATGAAGTAAACACCATTTTTGATTGATGTTAAATCAATCGTTGTGTTGTTATGTTGATCTGGAAGTTGTTCTGCAACAACTTTACCGTTGAGTCCTAAAACAACAACTTTCCCAGTCTCTTCATTCTCTCCCCACTGTACCTGTACTTTATCTGTAGCAGGATTTGGGAAAACTTTAAGATTAATATCGGCTTGTTGTACCAAGCTGTTTACCATAACGATATCCGAGTAATCATACTTTCCGTCATAATCAACTTGCATGATGCGGTAGTAGTTCACATCCATATAAGGGTTCATATCTATGTACTCATACTTGAGCACATTAGAAGAAAATCCAGCACCACCAATTTCTGTTAGCGATTCCCAACTTGCCCCATCGTGTGTACGTTGTACAATAAAGTGGCTATTATTTTCTTCCATAGCAGTGGCCCATTCAATTTTGTTCACATCACGTTCTTGTGTTGCTTTTATGTAAAGGAACTCTACAGGTAAAGCGTTAGCAGAAGTTGTAGAACCCATCGTGTAAAGCGCATCGTTGTTAACCACTATGCCACTGTACGTTACTGTATTGCTAGAACTGTTGTAGGTTCCATGAATAATTTGTGCATCCGACATATCGCCATCTCCATCAGTATCTATCATTAAGCGTAAATCATCTTCATCGTTTACAGTAAAATCGGCTTGATCTAAGTTGAAAATGATGTCTACAGCGCCAACATCTCCGGTTTCCTCAAACTTTAGATTACGATTCCATCGGCTATAAATACTATCAGGATTTGATTCTGTAGTTCCTCCGCTTTCTAAGTTATAACCAAACAGTAAATATTCACCAGCATCCAAATCTGTTGGATTAGACAACTGAATCAGGCTACCACTTGCTGCACAGTCGTTTAGGTCAGAGGATGACCGTCCGATACCAGCAACAAAATTGTCATACCCATTTGCATCATGAGTGTATAGGTCGTTTTGAATAGCTATTCCGAACTTTGAAGACAAGCTGTTTTCAAGAATTGTTCGTTGTGCCGTATCCAGAGCGTAGTTGAATTGAATAAAAGTAGCCAAATCACCTTCATAATAATTTCCTGTTCCGCTTCCATTGCCATTTTCGAAATACGAATTTCTGTTCATAGCTCCAAGGCCTATATCGTCCCCGTGACTGTATAGTTTTCCAACGCCATTGGCTGTTCCCATCAAACTACCATTCATATAGGCCAAAATCCGACCTGAAGTGGTATTGTCAGAACTTCCATCATACACCATTGTAATGATGTACTCTGTACTTGGTGTAATAGTAGAATCAATGCCTTTAAAGTCCCATGGTGCATCCGCACCATCATTTGCTCTGTTCCAGCCTGCGACGTACAATTTGCTGTTATAGATGTATATGTTTATCCCACGTGTAGCACCACCTTCTTCATATATAACTTGTCTGCTCGAAATATCAGTGCTTGTTCGAATAACAACAATATACGTTCGCTCGGTTGAAGCCGATTTATTAAGGTCGTTTTGATCTGCCATTTGCAAATAGTCGTTCGTACCATCAAATTCAAGAACAGGATGGCCATTCATGGCTGATGTACCCGATTGGAAAGCAGGTTGGTTGGCTGTGGTTGCTTGTGACCATGCAGTTCCATTTCCGCCAACATTGGTGATAGAAGATACGAGGTCATCGTCTTCATAGTTTAGCGAATCAAGATCGTAACAGAAACGATTTGTTGTGTTGTCTCCAATACCTGCAGGACCGTAGCATGTGAAGGTCGATGTACCTTGTGTACCGGCAAAGGTGTCAGGAGTAGAAGATAGATTTGTGTACATAAATACACCAAGAGATAGTAAAACAGCAAGAATAGTTGTAATTACTAAGGTTTTTTTTAGAGATAGTTCTAACCCTATTTTTGGCTCGTTTTTAAGTTCCATTTCATCAAGTAGTAAGTAACAGTAGTTGAATTACACTGGTATGTACAGGATAATTCGACTTAAATATAGACAAATATTTCCATATATGGGAATTATTGCTATTTACGTTTTTATTTAGAATTATTCTACCTATGCAAGAAATTGTCCATTTGCTTCCATCCGTCTAAAGTTCAATTACTTTTGCTGCTCATGAAAAACAACGTTCGCGTGCATCTCGCTCTGCTCACAGTATCATTGATTTATGGCGCGAATTATACCATAGCCAAAGACGTTATGCCTGCCTATATAGGGGCTTCAGGATTTGTTTTTATCAGAATTATTGTGGCTGCCATTTTATTCAATATAGTGGCACTATTTAGAACACGAGAAAAAGTAAAGGATAAAAAAGACTACTTAGAGCTTCTTATCGCAGCTTGTTTTGGGGTTGCTGGAAATATGCTTCTTTTTTTTAATGGTCTGGCCTTCACCTCAGAAGTGAATGCCTCTGTACTGATGTTGAACGCACCCATTTTTGTGCTCATTTTTTCTGTTTTTGTTCTTCGAGACCGCATTAGACTATGGCAAGCAATAGGTATGTTGATTGCGGCCGTTGGGGCACTCTTTCTTATTGGAGGCAGCGCATTTGAATTTAGTACCCAAAGCGCTTCAGGAGATATTATGGTATTACTCAATGCGACAAGCTTTGCGTTTTATTTGGTTTACGTAAAACGGTTGCTTAAGAAATACACTGCCCTTTTTGTGATTAAGCATATGTTTATTTTCGGAACACTACTGGTTCTGCCTTTTGCTTGGTCAGACCTTCAAACCGCAGAATATGCACAATTCCCGCTGGATATTTGGATTGCTATTGGGTTTGTGGCCATAATGACAACTTTTGTAGCCTATTTATTAAACGCTTGGGCTGTTCAAAAAGCTTCACCCAACTTAGTGGCGTCCTATATTTACCTTCAACCCGTTATTGCAACTTTTATCGCAATAAACGCTGGAAATCAATCCCTTTCTTGGGAAAAAGTTATCTTTGCTGTCGTGATATTCACAGGTGTTTATTTGGTAAATTCTAATAGAAAAAAGGCGTGATTCGATCCATGACAGGCTACGGTAATGCCGAAAGGATTACCAAAAAATATCATATCAAAGTTGAAGTAAAGTCACTCAACGGAAAATTCTTAGAATTAAACTTACGATGCCCTAAAATACTTGGGGAGAAGGAAGCCCTTTTAAGGAAATATCTTACGCCTAAACTTATTCGAGGTTCTGTTTTATGTCTGCTGAGTGTAGACCGTGTGGATGACGTAGCCGAAGGAGCCAAATTAAATACTGCACTTGCACGACATTATTTCGACCAAATTAAATCATTAAGTGACGACTTAGGCACAAACGATAAGGATATTTTGAGAAGCATTTTAATGATGCCTGACGTTATGGCTGCAGATGAGGCCACGCTTGAAGATTCGGATTGGAATGACGTTTTGGCTACCGTTGATGAAGCCTTTACCAAATTTGACGCCTTTAGATTACAAGAAGGTGATGCACTTGGGACCATGTTGCTTAACCACAACAAAATAATACTTGACCAACTTGATCCAATCGAGTCTCATGAAATTGCACGAAAAGCGTTAGTAAAGGATAGATTGACCGCTGGTCTAGAAGATTTTAGAAAAGACAATAAGGTGGACCAAAATAGGTTTGAGCAAGAGCTCATTTACTATTTGGAAAAACTTGATATAGCCGAAGAAAAAAACAGACTAAAAGCACACTGCGAATTGTTTGACAAAGAGGTTCGCAAGGGCACAAATGGCAAAAAACTTGGCTTTATAAGCCAAGAGATGGGAAGAGAGATAAATACCTTGGGCTCTAAAGCTGGTTTCGCTCCAATGCAAGAGTTGGTTATTGTGATGAAGGAAGAGCTTGAAAAAATAAAAGAACAAACGTTAAACGTTCTGTAATGGAGAAGCTGGTCATTTTTTCTGCCCCTTCTGGCTCTGGTAAAACAACGGTCGTTCGCCACTTATTGGAAACGAACAACGATCTGGCCTTTTCTGTATCGGCCACCACAAGGAAAAAGAGACCAAACGAAATCGATGGGAAAGACTATTACTTTCTCACCATTGAAGAATTCGAAGAAAAAATTAAAAATGGCGCGTTTCTAGAATACGAGCAGGTTTACGATGGCCTATACTATGGCACATTAAAATCAGAAGTGGAAAGAATCTGGTCTAATGGGAAGTCGGTAATTTTTGATGTTGATGTTGTTGGAGGCCTGAATATCAAGAAAATCTATGGTAAAAAAGCGCTGGCTGTTTTTCTTCGTCCACCAAGTATAGAAGAATTAATGGATCGACTGAAAAAGCGAGAAACTGAAGTCGAACATGAATTAGACCAACGCATTGGCAAAGCCAACGAAGAACTTAAATACGAGAAAGAATTTGATATTGTATTGATTAATAATATCTTAGCACACACACTTAAAGAAACTGAAAGCATCGTCAAATATTTTTTGGCGTTATAATATTATGAGAATAGGACTGTTTTTTGGATCATTTAATCCAATTCATCAAGGGCACTTAATACTTAGCCAATTCATCTTAGATCAGATCAAATTAGATGAAATATGGTTTGTTGTATCGCCTCAAAATCCGCTTAAATCACCTATTGATTTATACGATGAAAAAGATCGTTTAAAAATGGTGAAGTTATCTATCAAGGATCAGCCAAAATTTAAGGCGTGTGACATCGAGTTTAGTATGCCTCGACCTTCGTATACTTTCGATACCCTAGTTGCCCTTACTAAAAAACATCCTAAAGACGAATTCGCTCTAATTCTTGGGTCAGACAACCTACAGCATTTCGACAAATGGAAGGAGCATGAGCAAATCTTGTTGGAATACGATTTAATTGTGTACAACAGAGAAAACAATCCTGGTGGAGACTTTGCTAAAAACCAGAAGGTCCGTTTGCTTAAAGGACCTATGTTAAATATTTCATCAACTCAAATACGTAGTTATCTGCGACTTGGAAGAGGCATCAAATTTATGGTTCCAAAAGAGGTTGAAGAGTACTTAGTGAAGTTGAAGAAATAATTATTCTTGTTCAAAACTGCAGCCACCACCTGCATGACACACTTTGTTTTGATTTGCTTGTAATTCACCGTCTATATAAATTTCGGTTTTAATCACATGCACATTGCCATCAAGGGGCATCACAAATAATAAGACCTTATCGCCTGGTTGTAAATCTGTAGTGTGATTGCTCTCAAATACATCTGTGAATTCAGCCGTTTCTTGCCATATTATTTCACTGTTACGATCGATAAATGTGCTTACAGAACAATCGGAATCACATGTCGCTTTAAACTCAATGAAATTGCCACTTTTTACTGGTGTTTCGTCAGCGTTACAACTTGCCAAAACCAACACCCCAAGGAGTATTATCAAATTGATTTTCATAGATACCTATTTGTTTATAGACACCTGTTGATCAAGTTTAGTTGCTTGAAATATAAATATGGATAGGGGTAAACGCATTCTTACTTGTCTTTACATCAAACGACACAAAATGAAAACTCAAAAAATACTTTTAGTTGGCTTAACAATTTTATCACTTTCCTTCACTGCCTGTACAGACGACGGCTTTTGTGTAAAAGGCAATGGAGATATTGAATCAATGGATCTAAATCTCGAAGAATTTAATTCAATAGAACTAATGGAAAGTGCAGACGTCGTCATTACTCAAGGCACTAATCAACACGTAACCGTAACAGGCGATGCAAACATTATTGACCTCCTTGAAACCGATGTCAGAAATGGGGAATGGTCAATTGAACTCGAAAACGGTTGTTATCGAAACTATCAACTGGATGTAGAAATCACAGTGCCTGATTTAAGTCAGGTGTCATTAAGTGGTTCTGGGCACATTTACGTCAATGCATTTGACAATCAAAACAATCTTGACTTGTCTATATCCGGATCAGGGAAAATTGAATTAGAGAGGTTTCGAGACACCCGTAATTTGGATGTTCGCATAAGTGGTAGCGGCGATGTTATCGGATATGACAAGTTTGACCAGCTTCAAAATTTGGATGTTCGAATCTCAGGATCTGGAAACTATGATGCATATCCAATTGAAGTCAAAAATGCCGATATAAATATTACCGGATCTGGTGATTGTCATACATCAGTTTCAGAAATTTTAAATGTAAACATATCGGGTTCTGGTCGCATACGATACCATGGAAGCCCCACAGTTAAAAAAAATATTACTGGTTCAGGAAGTGTTCGCAAAACGGATTAAACAGTAAACTCATATCCCAAATCCACATCGATAACGTTACTTTCGTTTACTAAAACAAAAGGTTTATGTTATTCTTTCGAACGCTTTTATCTTTTCTAAAAGATGCTGAATATAGGGACTTGCTCGTCACAACGTTGGTTACGTTAACAGGTGGAACCATTATATACCATGTTCTTGAAGGATGGCGGTGGATTGATTGTGCCTACTTCTCAGTAATTACATTATCTACAATTGGGTATGGTGACTTTTCACCTCAAACGGATGGCGGAAAATTATTCACCATATTCTATATCATTCTGGGTATTGGCATTATCCTTAGTTTTATTAATGCCATTTACAATCACTATAGTAAAGCTGTAAAAACGAGTAAAAAATGATTGGGCAAAAAGATGAAGCCACTTCATTTTGGAATAACAGATATAATGAAGCCGGTTACGCTTACGGTATTGAACCAAGTGTGTTTGTAAAAGATAGCCTTGAAGATTTAGAATCAAATTCACGAATCCTGTTTCCGGCTGAAGGAGAAGGAAGAAATGCAGTATACGCTGCAAAACAAGGCTTCGACGTACATGCATTTGACTATAGTGAGGTCGCTCGGAACAATGCCATGCAATTTGCAAAGAAAAGTGGTGTTGACATATCGTATCAAGTCGGTGGATTAGAAGATCTCAATTACAAGCCCGCCTCGTTTGATGCAGTAGTGCTCGTATACGCACATTTCTTTCCTGAAATTAGAAAATCCTACCATCAGAAACTTGTTTATCTGTTAAAACCAAATGGGAAAATAATCCTTGAAGGCTTCAACCAAAAGCAACTGTTTTACAATTCTAAAAATCCATTATCTGGCGGGCCTAAACGGTTAGACATGTTGTTTACAAAAGAAATGTTGCTGGATGATTTTAGAAAATTGAACAATATTGAAATCACTGAAAACGTGGCGTTACTGGATGAAGGCAATTTTCATAAGGGCGAAGGGTCACTCATAAGATTTGTTGGTAACAAATAATCAACGACCATAAACATATTTCCTATTGTTATTTAAATTCCGGTTCATTGAAAAGGTTATAAATAGCATAAAATGATTTTTATCATGTAACAGCCTGACCCCAGTCAGGGTGCAGAAATGTGGTTACGCAAACCTTTGTCTGTAGCAAAATGAAGCCTACCACCTCATATACTGTTAGCACAAAATGTGTTTATTGTGGCGAGCGTTGCGTTCCTGCAACTACGGTAGTTCAGTCTGGACTGAATTTCTGTTGTTTCGGATGTTCAACACTATACGACCTTCATGAAAATATTGATGATTATCAATGGTCAGATAGCGACGTATCTATCGAATATAAGCAGTACGATTTAGAAGAAGTATTCAACCAACTGGTTGATTTCCAAAACGATAAAATTTACAAGTTAACCATCAGTGCGCCAAGCATTTATTGTGCCTCGTGTGTAGAACTGTTGGAAGATTTACCAGAAATAAATGACAAGATATTTAGGAGTCATGTCAATTTCGAAAATAGGGATTTGACCCTTTCGGTAAGTAAGGAACTACCCATTTCACATGTCGCTATGTTATTAGACAAACTTGGGTATCCGCCTCAGTTTAACATAACGAAGAAAGCAGGCGAGAAGTCAAAACGCAAGCAACAAGATCTTTTAAGAAAAGTAGCAGTTGCTGGTTTTTGTTTTGGCAACACTATGATGTTGAGCTTACCGCATTATTTTGGACTGTCTATCGCAAGTGAACCATTTTTTGTAAGCTTATTTCGATACCTCAATGTCGCATTGTCGATATTAGTGTTGGCTTATCCAGCCAAAGGATACTTCAAAACGGCGTTTGAATCTATTGCGAATCGTAAAAGTCATATCGACATTCCTATAGTTTTAGGCATTATTGCTATCTGGGCTTGGAGCATGTATGAAATCATCGGCGGAATTGGTTTTGGATATTTGGACTCATTAGCTGGATTAATTTTCTTCCTTTTAGTAGGTAAGTGGTATCAGAACAAGGTATATAGCAAGATAACTTTCGAGCGATCAATTCACGAATTTTTGCCATTATCGGTTCGGACCAAAAATAAATCAGATCATTCGTGGACGCGGGTGGATGACTTGCAAATAGGAGACATCGTTGTAGTCAAAAACAGTGAAGTGATTCCTATCAATGGTCGATTAAAAAGTGGTAACGCGATTATCGATTACAGTTTTGTTACTGGTGAGTCTGTTCCAGAAATAATTCAGATTGACGACGAGATTTACACAGGTGGCAAACAAACTGGTGGCGAAATAGAGATTGAAATAACAACTATTCAAGATACATCGAAAATTTGGTCTGCATGGAAAACACCCAAAACCGATGCGGCAATTGAAACGCATTGGACAACGGTCGTTAGTCAGTACTTTACCCCACTAGTCTTGTTGGTTGCCATTATTGCACTAGCCGCTTGGATGTACATAGACAGTACAAAGGCCCTTTTTGTTTTTAGTTCGGTTTTAATCGTTGCATGTCCTTGTGCATTAGCACTCTCTACACCCTTTACCTATGGCAGTATATCAAGAGTTTTTGGCAGAAACAAATTGTTTCTAAAACAAGCAGATACGGTTGATAAACTGAGTTACATAAACCATATCATCTTTGATAAAACAGGCACACTTACAAGCAACCGTTCTCATCAAGTGGTTCAGCACGGTGCGTTTACTAACGATCAATTGAAGTTGGTAAAGTCTGTATGTGCTAATTCCAATCACCCGCATAGTGTCGCTATTGTCCATCAATTAGAAAATACTTCAAGTATGCCCATTGACACATACGAAGAAATTGAAGGAAGAGGTATCATCGCTACAATTGGATCACACAAAATTCGAATTGGTTCCTCTCAGTTTCTAAACACATTGAATGACAAGAAATCCGCAGTTGTATATGTTGAAATCGATGGGGAGATATTGGGCCACTTCGGTATCCAAAATAGCTACCGGACAGGATTAGGAGATTTGCTAAAATCCCTCGGAAAACACTTCAACCTTTCCATTTTATCAGGTGATAACAGTGCTGAAAAAAACAACCTAACCAAGGTGTTTAGTTCATTTAGGCGTGTCTTGTTTAATCAAACTCCTGAGGATAAAAAAGAATACATTAAAACGTGTCACCAAAACGGTGACAATACAATTATGATAGGCGACGGATTAAATGATCAGGTTGCCTTAAATCAAAGCGATGTGGGTATTGCCGTAACGGAAAATGTTACTGGTTTTTATCCAAATTCGGACGGGATATTAATGTCGGAGCATTTCAACAAATTGCCTCGATTATTGGCCTTGTCGCGATATGCAAAAGTCGTTTTGAAAGCAAGTTTAGCATTTTCTGTTTTTTACAATTTGATAGGAATAACCTTTGCGGTTGCTGGGAGTTTAACACCCATAGTGGCAGCAATTTTGATGCCGCTCAGCTCTATAACTGTGGTAGGTTTAGTAACCGCACTGGTTTCCTTCAAAGCAAAAAAACTTCAATTATTATGAAAATATTATTGGTACTCATTTGTGTTAGTTTGGTTATGGCGTTGCTGTTTCTAGTGCTTTTTATTAAGGCACAGCAAGGCGGTCAATTTGACGATTTAGAGTCACCTTCATTTAGGATTTTAAACGAAAAAAATAAAACTGGTTATAATGCAAAAAGAAAAATTTAGCTATGACAACACGATTGTAAGGAACTTTGCAATCGCAACGATGGTCTGGGGGCTTGTAGGCATGTTGGTTGGTGTAATCATTGCCACACAGCTTTTCGAACCGGCCATGAATTTAGGTAACAGGTTCACGACTTTTGGTAGAATTCGTCCACTGCATACGAATGCGGTGATTTTTGCCTTTGTAGGAAACGCCATATTTATGGGTGTGTACTACTCATTGCAACGACTTCTCAAAACGCGGATGTTTAGTGACACATTAAGTAAAATCCACTTCTGGGGATGGCAACTCATTATCGTGGCAGCAGCTATCACGCTTCCGCTGGGTATTACCACATCAAAAGAATACGCTGAATTGGAATGGCCAATTGACATCGCCATCACCATTATTTGGGTCGTATTTGGATGGAACATGATTGCAACCATTTTCAAGAGACGCGAAAAGCACATGTATGTTGCTATCTGGTTTTATTTGGCAACTTTTTTAACGGTTGCCTTACTGCATGTTGTTAACTCTTTTGAATTACCTGTAACGTTTTTGAAAAGTTACTCGTGGTATGCAGGAGTGCAAGACGCATTGGTTCAGTGGTGGTACGGACATAACGCGGTTGCTTTCTTTTTGACAACACCGTTTTTAGGACTGATGTATTACTTCATGCCTAAAATGGCGAATAGACCTATTTATTCGTACAAACTATCCATTTTACACTTTTGGTCTTTAATATTTTTATACATCTGGGCAGGTCCTCACCACCTATTATACTCTTCTTTACCTGATTGGGCTCAAACGTTAGGTGTCGCATTCTCCATAATGCTTATCGCACCAAGTTGGGGTGGTATGTTGAACGGACTGCTAACATTACGTGGCGCTTGGGACAAAGTTCGTGACGACGCTAGGTTGAAGTTTATGGTTGTTGGGTTGACAGCATATGGTATGTCAACATTCGAAGGCCCAATGCTTTCGTTAAAAAACGTAAATGCAATTGCCCACTTTACCGATTGGATTGTAGCACACGTTCACGTAGGCGCTCTTGGCTGGAATGGCTTTTTGACCTTCGGTATTCTGTACTACTTAATACCAAAACTGTATAAGACCAAATTACACTCGAAAAAACTCGTTTCAACTCACTTTTGGTTGGGTACACTAGGTATCATATTCTATGCGGTTCCGATGTACATTTCAGGAGCAACACAAGGTCTTATGTGGAAACAATTCACGCTTGAAGGATTCCTCAAATATCCTTCATTTTTGTCGACCACACTACAAATTATTCCAATGCATATGTTGCGTGCGTTAGGTGGATTAATCTACCTAGTGGGTGCCATTATTATGGTTGTGAATCTATACAAAACCATGAAAGCAGGAAGTCTCGTAAGAAACGAAGAAGCTGAGGCGTTCCCAATGGTTAAGGAAGATCCAAATATGGTAACTGCTGGTTATTGGCACCGTTGGATTGAAAAACGTCCAACCCAATTCATCTTGCTCTCTTTTATAGCAGTTACGATTGGTGGTGCTGTTGAGTTTTTACCAACATTCTTGGTTGAATCCAACGTCAAAACCATTGAGTCTGTTAAACCTTATACCCCGCTCGAATTAGAGGGTAGGGATATTTACATTAGGGAAGGCTGTAACAACTGTCATAGTCAATTGGTAAGACCATTTAGATCAGAAACTGTTCGATATGGTGATTATACAAAGGCGGGCGAACATGTTTATGACCACCCATTCCTGTGGGGATCTAAACGAACAGGTCCAGATTTGTCAAGAGGAGGAGTAAAAAATGGCGTAATGTACAAGAGCGCTAGCTGGCACTACGATCACATGATGGCTCCAGGCGATATCTCGACAGGTTCAATAATGCCGAGTTATGGTTGGCTTTTTGACGATGATATAGACGATTCTAATCTTGAAGGCAAGATTAATGCGATGCGAACATTAGGTGTTCCATACCCTAAAGGATATGAAAAAATTGCACGTCAGGATCTTGAAAAGCAAGCATTAAAAATTCAAAAAGAACTTATTGCTGATGGTAAGCCAGTAGAAGCCAAGAAAGAGATTTTGGCTGTAATCGCTTATCTGCATAAGCTTGGTAGAGATATAAATGTAGAAGAAACTAAATAATCTAAAACGAAGAAATTATGTCAGATTTATTAGGAAATGTATCAGGGGCTGATGTGTATTTAATAATCTCCCTTATCATATTTATTGGGGTCTTTATAATGGCTACCATTTATATGTTGATGATGCCAAAACAGCTCATCAAAACAATTTCAGAATTACCACTTAACGACGATAACAATTATGAAGACTAAAAGTATAAAAATAGCACTAACCTTAGTTTGTATGTTGTTCATGTCGACCGCTTTTGGGCAGTCATTAGACGACATAACAGCGGCAACAGAGAGTTATGAATCGTTTGGGATTAGTCTTGCAAGTGTGCTGTACATATTTGCAATTATCCTAGTTGCAATTGCGGGCGGAATGCTACTCATTGCTGTTCATCTCAAAAAATATATGAAAGGTGAGTTAGGTGAGGAATACACAAAACGTCAACCGTTTTGGGAAAAGGTATTTCAAATTAAACCTGTTGCTTCAGATAAAGATACTGTTATCAATCACCCGCATGATGGTATTTATGAATTAGACAACCCACCACCGCCATGGTTTATGTTCTTGTTTTATGGAACTGTGATAATCGCGGTTATCTATTACGTACGATTTACGTTCACCGATTCGGGTTACACCCAAGTTGAGGAATATACAGCCGAAATGAAAGCCGCTGAAGCAGACCACAGTAAGTTTTTAGAAACTGCTGGGGATGTAGTTGATGAAACAAGTGTTACGCTTTTAACTGACGAAGCATCTCTTGCAAAAGGCGCCACGATATACGACGCCAATTGTAAAGTTTGTCATGGTGACTATGGTCAAGGAACGGTTGGGCCTAACTTGACAGACAAATATTGGAAGTATGATGGAAGCATTAAAGGGGTTTTTGAAACTGTGAAATACGGCCGTCCTGGTGGTATGCAAGCATGGGCTCAGAACATGGGACCAGAAAGTTTACAAGCCATTGCTAGTTATGTTATATCATTAGAAGGCACAACACTGCCAGATGGCATTGAGGGTAAAGCTGCGGAAGGAGACCTGTTTGATAGATCAAGCGATGACTCGGAAGCAGACCAATCTGCAAGTGAAGAATCAACTTCAGACGAAGCCGACACTCCAGTAGAGAATGAGTAACACCGAAACCGAAGATAATTTTAGGGAACATCTAGGTAATCAAACCACTAGTGGTAAGCGTATCTGGTTGTACCCTAAAATTATTAAAGGTCGTTTATACAAATACCGTACATATTTAAGCTGGTTCTACCTGCTATTCTTTTTTACCGGACCGTTTATCAAAATAAATGGTTATCCGTTACTCCTACTTAATGTAATAGACCGTCAATTTGTAATTTTCGGTCAGCCATTTTGGCCTCAAGACTTTCACTTTCTCGTATTGTTATTGATCACGGCTATTGTTTTTATAGTCTTATTCACAGTGGTTTACGGAAGAGTATTTTGTGGCTGGGTGTGTCCGCAAACCATTTTCTTAGAAATGGTTTTTCGCAAAATTGAAAATGTGATTGAAGGTAATTCTATCAAGCAAAAGAAACTTGATGCCATGCCTTGGAACCGTGAAAAAATCACTAAAAAAACATTGAAATTTTTCGCCTTTTTTGGCGTCTCATTTCTTATATCCAATACCTTTTTAGCATACATCATTGGTTGGGAAAACCTGTGGTCTAAAATATCTGGACCATTTATGGACGGCCTCCCGGCATTGTTTGGATTGCTTGTATTTACAGCCGTTTTTTACCTTGTTTTCGCAAAGGTTCGTGAGCTTGTATGTATCATGATTTGTCCTTATGGCAGGTTGCAAGGTGTTATGCTCGACCCCAATAGTATGGTGGTTGCCTATGACGATGAAAGGGGAGAACCCCGAGGCAAAATACGCAGAAACCAGGATCAATCTGAAAAAGGTGATTGCGTGGATTGTAACTTATGTGTTGATGTATGCCCTACAGGAATTGACATAAGACATGGCACTCAGCTCGAATGTGTGAATTGCACAGCCTGCATGGACGCTTGCGACAGTGTGATGTCTAAAATTAAAAAACCAAAAGGGTTAATCCGCATAGATTCGGTAAACAACATACGGAACAAAACAGGTTTTCGTTTTACTCCACGAATTATCTCCTATACAATTGTAATGGTTTTATTGATGGGTATTTTCACCTACCTGCTAGCCAGTCGAACAGATGTTGAGGCACATGTTTTACGGATACCAGGGCAGACCTTTTTTGAAGAACCCAATGAGATTATCAGTAACATGTATAATCTAGAAATGGTGAATAAATCCTTTGACAACAAGCGATTCTCGATACAACCAATAACCCCAGGATTTGATCTCGTGGTGGCTGATTCCAATGCATCATTGCAGGCAAACAGTGAAATGAAACGAGTGTTTTTATTAAAGAAAAGCAAACAAAACATTGAAGGCTATAAACAACCCGTTGAAGTTCAAATATTTATTGACAATAGACCTTTAAGAAAATTTGAAACCACTTTCTTTGGACCAATAGTTATAAAAGAATGAATTGGGGTAAAGGATTAATTATTAGTATGACGCTATTTATAGCGTTTATCATAGGTCTTGTTTTTTATATGGTGAACAACAGTGATTCGTTATATACTGATGACTATTACGCAAAAGGGGAAGCACATTCTGAGACAATGAAAGCCATTGAAAATGGAGCATCAGTTACCATGGAATATGCCCAATTTAACTTAACCATTTCACTCGGGGACTCTGGATTGGTAGAAGTTGTTGAAATGAGACATATGAGCAACAACACCTTGGACAGAACCATCCACAATACAACATTATCAGCGCGAAAAGTTTTCACGTTAAACGTACCAGAATTAGCCAAAGGCTTATGGTATATAGAAACCTCTGGGACGCTTCATGACAAACCATTTCTAAAGAAGGAAAAAGTATTTATTGAATGATTTGGGCCGCATTACTTCTGGGTTTAGGTGGATCGCTACATTGTGCGGCAATGTGCGGACCTTTGGTTTTTTCTGTTCAAACGAACTGGAATATCATGGGTTTAAACCCACACATTATCCTATATCACTTAGGTAGGATTTCAGGTTATTTGTTACTTGGCTTGGCATTTAGCTTGGTTCAAGTTCCTGTTCAATTGTTTGATTTGCAACAATACATTTCGCTTGTTTCTGGCATATTGTTATTGCTGTTTGTATTTAAACAGTATATCCCTGGTCTAAAACAATTAATGCCCTGGATTTCTAAGAAATTGTCGACCGCAATGAGTCGTAATTATGGCAGAAAAAATAGTCTACCAATCGTTGGATTTTTAAATGGTTTGTTGCCTTGCGGATTGAGTTATGCTGCTGCTGCAGTTTCGATTAGCCAACCCAATGTTACTCAAAGCCTAATATTTATGCTATTCTTCGGGATAGGCACACTACCGTTATTCCTTGTTGGCTCTTACTTGGGCAAAAAGCTAAAATTTTCATTTTTCAAAAACGTCAATAAGTACGTCAACTATTCCATGATATTAATTGGTGTGCTACTGGTCATTAGAGGCTCAGGGTTAAACATCCCCTATCTAAGTCCTGACATCGCTCCAGAAACTGGAGAAGTTGAATGTTGTCATTAGATTGATTTAATTCAAACTTGGGTCAGTTGGGCTGTCAGCCAACACAGCATATTTACCCCCGAGGTTTTTCATTGCCATCTTCCACAGATCATTGGCGTCTACTTCATGACTAAAAACCATCTTGCTGCCAATATCTGACACTATCCATGCCTCTTCTTCGAGTTCATCGGCCAATTGACCTGCAGCCCAACCAGAGTATCCCATAAAAAAAACAAAATTAGTCATCATGTCAGGCGACTTTCTTAAAATCTCAAGAGCCTTATCAAAATCTGCACCCCACCAAACTCCAGGCATTACTTCCTTCGATGGCTCGATGACCGACCCTAAACTGTGGAGGAAATGCAAGGTATTTATCTCAACTGGTCCACCTTGGTATAGATTATAATTGGGTAGCTTATCGTCTTTCAGTGCCTCGTGGATAGACAAATCGATGTTGTTGTTCAACACAAATCCGAAACTTCCTTCTTCATTATGCTGTGTTATCAAAACTATGCTACGTGCAAAGTTTGGGTCTTGTAAAAACGGATCAGAAATTAATATTTTACCGGCTGCAATTTCCATGTTACGCAATAACTAAACGAATATAAATTGCTCCAAGGATAACCAAAAATGCTACACCCAAATAAGCAATTGTATACTTGCCTTTAGACCAAAAGTTAACAGGTAGTTGACGCTTTACAACGATTATTCCAAGAAACGCCAATACTGGTGCGGTGAGAAACGAAAAACTTGTCGCGACGTTCACCATTTGTTTCATATCTGTGATGAAAAAACGAAGAATAATTATTGCCCCTATTGCGATTACAAACAACCAGATTACTCTAGGTCTTCTATCACTCTTTTCCTTTATCACAATTGCATTAGAGTCGAGCGCACTTCCATCGTTAACACGCCAAATCACCCCAATTTTTGTTAATACACGTGGCATTGCATCGAGGCACGTAAGTGTAGTGCTAAACATCGTTGTAAAAGCAGCTATGGCAATAATCCAATATGACCAACCGCCAATGCTGGATACGTAAATATCGATGAGTTGTTGTGCGTAAGCCACACCTCCTGATGCCAATTCGGTACCAGATCCGTAAATTACATTCGCACCCAAAACCAAGAATCCTATACCCAACAAACCTGTTCCCCAAAAACCAACTTTAAAATCAAAAAGTGACCGGGTGTTCCCGTTATCCCCCTTTTGTCCCATCTTCTCCTCACTCCAGATGGAATGCCAAATGGCTATGTCTAGAGGTGCAGGCATCCAGCCGAGAAAAGCAATGAGAAACAACAAATCAAACGAATCGAACAAATTGAAAATCTTACCTGGTGTATAGGTGCTTGAAGGCATGGAATAGAAAAATGATGAGCAGACGGCTACAATCGTCGTTACTGCAAGCGTAACCATAATCACTTTCATAAGTTTATCGAGAACCGCATATCTTCCAATAGCACTGATCATGAGGCAAACGGCTAATAACACTGCGCTCATCGCAACTGGTGAAATCGCCACTCCAGTAATTTTTATTGCCAACCCTGCAGTTACAATTGTAACAGCCGCTTGTATAGTAAACATAGTAGCCACCGTTAAAACAGCAACAATGGCAAGTGCCCATTTTCCTATTTTCGCATAGCCATGCAACAGGTTGCTGCCCGTTGTTTGGGTGTACTTTGGTCCTAACTCAAAAAATGGATATTTAAAAATATGTGCAAGAATTATCCCGATGATAAGTACATATCCATATTCTGCACCTGCCTTGGTGGATTGAACTATGTGTGACACGCCCACAGCTGCTCCTGCGTAAAGAAGCCCTGGTCCTAGTGCCTTAAGTTTTTGTAACACAATCGAAATATACGCGATTTAGTATAAGACTACACATATAGTGGTAAAAACAGAACCAAAAAAAAGTGCCACACAAATCGTGCAGCACTTTGTAATCAATTGAATGTTTTTTATCCGATTCTTGAAATCAAGTCAGCTGCTCTATTAGAGTATCCAGCTTCATTGTCGTACCAACCCATAATTTTTACTGTATTTCCTTGCACCATTGTGGTTAAAGCATCAAAAATACAGGAGTGCGGATTTCCAACAATGTCGATTGAAACGATAGGATCTTCCGTATACTCAAGGATTCCTTTTAGTTCATTTTCTGATGCCTTCTTAAAGGCTGCATTAATTTCTTCTTTCGTTACATCTTTTTTAAGTGTAACCACAAAGTCAGTCGCACTTCCAGTAGGAATTGGCACTCTAAGTGAGTTTCCGTTTAATTTACCGGCAAGGTGTGGCAACACCAAACCAACTGCTTTAGCAGCTCCAGTACTAGTTGGGATAATTGAAACTGAGGCAGCTCTTGCTCTTCTCAAATCCGAATGAGGTGCGTCTTGTAATCTTTGATCCGACGTATAGGCATGTACCGTGGTCATAAAACCGCTTTCAACACCGTATAGGTCGTCTAATACTTTTACCATCGGCGCAAGGCAGTTTGTCGTACAACTTGCATTTGATAAAATTGTTTCTTCACCAGTCATTGAGTCGTCATTTACGCCCAAAACAACTGTTTTGATATCACCTGATGCAGGCGCCGAAATAACCACTTTTTTAGCACCAGCAGTAATGTGCTTACCCGCACCTGCTGGATCTCTAAAGAAACCCGTACTTTCTAAAACTACGTCAATACCTAATTCTGCCCATGGTAGATTTTCTGGATCTCGTTCTGCAGTAGCACGAATTTGCTTTCCGTTTACGATTAAGAAATCATCATTAGATTCTACTGTACCGTTGAATTTCCCTTGTACAGAATCATACTTTAATAAATGAGCTAACGTCGCGTTATTGGTAAGGTCGTTGATTGCAACGACTTCAACGTTTTCTTTCTCTAAGAGACATTTGAAGGCCAAACGACCGATACGTCCAAAACCATTAATTGCTACTTTCATTTTTAGATATTTTATGTGTTTGTTTTAGAAATGGGTGCAAAGGTAAAATTTTTAAAAAATTAGTTGTTGAATTATGGAAATATTTATTCCTTTGCACCCTTGAAAATCAGAGGTAGACACTGATTCTGAATTATTCGGATTGTGTTTCTACTGATTTATCAGAGACTTGGCCCCTTCGTCTATCGGTTAGGACGCCAGGTTTTCATCCTGGAAAGAGGGGTTCGATTCCCCTAGGGGCTAC
>ERZ1048872.34-NODE-34-length-152621-cov-9.318341_pt1 | contig 152621 bp, 113 predicted proteins | sample MGYA00383100_ERZ1048872 | MGnify/ENA primary metagenome ERZ1048872 (study PRJEB29581, sample SAMEA5548370) | metagenome | biome: marine; feature: coastal; material: water | depth 50 m | study: Short-term variability in the microbial, nano- and picoplankton...
AGGCAGTGGTCTGCAACACCATCTACAGCGGTTCGAATCCGCTCGACACCTCAAGAAGCCTTCAACTAAGTTGAGGGCTTTTTTTATTAATAATAAAAAGATAACGATTAAATATTACGTGATTTTATTCTGCTTTGTAAACGCACATATAACGCATCCATGCGTTTCTAATCAATGGGATTCACTTTTTCTATCTGCTCCTTGCTTTTTTCGTACAGTTCAGGGAACATACCTTGGGATAATAATATCACGCCAAACCCTAAAATTACCAAAGCAACAATCTTTTTTGTTTTAAAAATTAATCTTGGCGTGAGCTTATTCTTTAAGCGTTTTGCAGCGGCTATTTTTACAAGATCCGTTAAGAAATAAGAAATAAGCATTGTTATAATGAAGACAATAACACCATTTTTTGAGGTTGTAATAGAGGTCCCAATAACTATAAAACCAAACCAACCTAAGAGGACTCCTATATTGATAAAATTAAGTAAGAATCCTTTGATAAAAAGTTTTCCATAATCTCTTTTAGGAAGTTCTATTCTATGATGTTCTTTAACAATAGAGCGAAATGATTGTGAAGTTTTTATAAATGAAATAAGACCATAAGCAACAAGTAACACACCCCCAAAAACCAGTAATTTCGGATCGTCTTTTATTTTATCTAAAAGCGTGTCTGTACTTTTAAAAATCACCAAAATAAAAACAATATCAGCAAATAGGACACCTAAATCAAATATAATAGCACTCGTAAATCCTTTGGTAGCGCTGGTTTCGAGAAGTACAAAAAACACAGGACCAATAGTAAAAGCTAATATAATACCAAAAGGAATGGCTGTTAAAATGTCATCAAACATGTAGATCTTAAGGTTTACACAAATGTAATAAATCTAAAAAGATTTACATACGTTTTATCCTACCACCTAGAACACGACTTTCATCCACGTGTTTTGGATTACCATAAATAAATACATCACCACCGGCTTTTATGCTAACTTCAACTTTTTCTGTTGCATTAACATAAGCTTCACCGGCTGCATTTATACTAACTTCGGTTTGTTCTGTAATAAATTCTTCTCCATTAAAAACACCACCTGTATATATTGAAATATCCTGGTTTTTAGAGCTTCCTGTTGCGTTTATTATTCCGCCAGAAACTGCTCTAAAGTTGGCATAAGTTGTCTTTAATTCTGCCGTAATTTCGGCACCTTCCTGTGTTTTTAAATCTATTTCGTATTGTTCAATTGGCTTGCTTACAACTACTTTAGATCCTTCATTAGCATCAATAACATCAACAGATGTGTAGTATAATTCTACTAATGTACTGTTACCATTAAAGCTCTCACCAAAATTCATTCTAATTTTAAGCTTCCCATTTATATTAAGAACCTCAATATCCTCCTTGTTTTTACCAGTGACTACAATTTTGTTCTCATCTGATTTAATCATTTTTAAATGAATTAAATCATAGACTTTAACAGTTGTAAATTCGCCAATAGTTTTTTCTACGGCTTCTTGAGTATTACTAACGAAACTTACTGTAAATGCGAGGATAAAAATGATGTTTTTCATATTAAAACTATATTAAATGTAATTATTGTTTTTAGTTTATACAGCTACCTTTACAGCTGTTCCAGTAACTGAAACCATCGGGTAATTACTAGTTGTTAACTCAATCTCTACTTTTATACCAACGACTGCATTAGCCTTTAATTGTGCTGCGTGGTCTTGTAAACGCTGAAAGGCTGTTTCTTTTACTTTATCTACGCTTTCTTGTATTTTTTTATAATACTTAGACATGCTAAATCCCATAGCGATAGCTTCCTCATTCATTGCAACGCCAGTCACAATTCCTAAATAATCAATTATTTTATGACCTTCAATTGAATTTGTTGTGGTTAATATCATTCTGTGTTGTTTAAATAAGTTTTTAAATTCAAATATAAGATGTTGAAATAAATTTTCGTCTTTGAAACTAAAATTTCAGTGTAACAAATAGTAATTATTCAACTTCTGGTTTACCAACCATATAGAAATCTAAATGTTTCTTAATTAAATCTGTGTTCTTCACTTTTACAATTACTTCGTCACCAAGTTGATACATGGTTTGGGTCTTTCTACCAATCATAGCATAATGATCTTGGTCGAACTGATAATGATCATCCTTCATATCTCTAACACTCACCATGCCTTCGCATTTATTGGAAATTATTTCTACATAAATTCCCCAATCTGTAACACCAGAAATAACACCTAAAAACTCATCGTCTTGATGATCTTGCATAAAACGTATTTGCATGTATTTTATAGAATCGCGTTCGGCTCGAGTAGCTAAATATTCCATATTACTAGAATGGTTGCATTTCTCTTCGTAAATATCCTCATTAGCAGATTTTTCTCCATCTAAATATTGTTGTAATAAGCGATGCGCCATAACATCTGGATAACGACGAATTGGTGATGTAAAGTGACTGTAATAATCGAAAGCTAAACCATAATGTCCGATATTGTGCGTGGTGTATTCTGCTTTAGACATTGTTCTAATTGTTAACGTATCTACTAAATTCTGTTCTTTTTTACCAACAACATCTTTTAGTAAATTATTTAAAGTCGACGCAATACTTCCTTTGTCTCTAAAATTAAGTTTGTGTCCAAAACGACCAACAACAGTTTGTAATTGTGCTAATTTAGATTCGTCTGGTTCATCATGCACACGATACACAAAGGTCTTTTTAGGTGATTTTTTACCAACAAACTCAGATACTTTTCGGTTTGCTAATAACATAAATTCTTCAATTAATTTATTAGCATCTTTACTGGTTTTAAAAAACACACCAACCGGATTAGCTTGTTCATCTAAATTAAATTTTACTTCCACCTTATCAAAAGAAATTGCCCCTTCTCGCATACGTTGCAATCGCATTTTCTTTGCTAATTCATCTAGTTTTAAAACTGCAAAAGCAACTTTTTTAGAGGCTTGATATTCTTTTCCTGTAAGTGAAACTTCGCCCGGAATTGTTGTTTCGACTTCGCTCAACGACCAGCTTTTATTATGGTTATTTTCAATAATAGCTTGTGCTTCTTCATAAGCAAAACGCGCATCAGAATACGTTACTGTTCTACCAAACCATTCGTTTTTAATTTCACACTTATCATTCATTTGAAACACTGCAGAGAATGTATATTTCTCCTCATGTGGCCGTAATGAACAGGCTCCGTTCGATAAACGTTCTGGTAGCATTGGTACCACACGATCTACTAAATAAATTGAAGTTGCACGCTCGTAAGCTTCATCATCTAAAACCGTATCAGGTCGCACGTAATGTGAAACATCAGCAATATGAATTCCTATTTCGTATAATCCATTATCTAAAACCGTAAATGATAAGGCATCATCAAAATCTTTAGCATCTTTAGGATCTATAGTAAAGGTTAAATCCTTTCGCATGTCCCGTCGTTTAGCTATTTCCTCTGGTTTAATTGAGATGTCTAAATTATTTGCATAAGCTTCTACCTCTGGTGGAAATTCCGCAGGTAAACCGTATTCAGCAAGTATAGAATGAATTTCTGTACTATGTTCGCCTGGTTTTCCTAATACTTTTAAAACTTTACCAGAAGGTGAATCTGCTTTTTCTGGCCAATCTTCGAGTGATACCAAAACCTTATCACCATCCTCTGCTTTGTTAATTTTATTAATTGGTACAAAAATGTCTTTATACATTTTTACATTATCCACAACCACAAAAGCAAAGTTCTTTTTTTCGTGAATTTGAATGGTACCAACATATTCTGTTTTTGCACGTTTTAAAATATTAGTAATTTCCCCTTCTTGCTTTCCTCTGTGACGTCTTTTATATGCGTAGAATTCTACTTCATCACCATTTAAAGCTCTATTAATATTATTGGAAGCAACGAAAATATCTTCTGCAAAATCATCGCATATTACATAACCATTTCCTTTACTAGATAAATCTAAAATACCAGTGTGATATTCTGTATTTACAATGGCTTTAAATTTACCACGATCAACTTCATCTATTTCTTTTTTAGCTTTTAGTTGATGTAGTTTTTTTATGATTTGATTTCTACTACTAGCATCGTTTACACCAAGTATAGCAGCAATTTGTTTGTAGTTAAAAGTTTTGTTTCGTTCTTTTTTTAAAATACTTAGAATTGTATTTGTAAGGTTAGAAATCCCTTTTTTAGATCTCTTTTTTTTCTTTCTTGTCATTATTATTTGTAATCATTTTCATTTCCTAAAAGTGTTAGGAATTATTTATTTTAAACTTAATATAAGTGGAAGTGAAGATATTAAGTATAATGCAAAGCTACGGTTTAATTATTTAATAGTGTTTAACTTAAGTTAAATTAATGTAAAAGCACTGTAAAATATTAGACTATAAATCTCACTTTAGTTTTTATTTCTATATAAAAAATGTTTTATACCATTATTAACTTTTTAATGCCTTTCCCTTTGTTGGTTTCTATTTCAATAACATATTAACTAGATTATAGTTTTAAGGAATTAATTATTATTTCCCTTCAGTTTAAACAACTTAACCTAAGCTATTGTATTTAGTTCTATTATTTAATTCTGTAGTAGTATTTAATTGAACTAAAAATTGAGTTTTTGTATGCTTATTTCTAAAGATTTATCTTATAATTTAAAAAAAATTCTACTTATCAACATATATATACATATTATCATTTTTCTTTTAAAATTTAAAAAATAAAATAATGATTATTATAGTCTGTTAATAGGTAGTATAACTTTTTAAGGTTTTATTTTGAGATGTTGTAGTTTACATATTATTACTGTTTAATTAACACTATATATATATATAACTACTTCATTTATAGGTTTATTAATAATACTATTAACAACTGTTAATAACGGTTGTTAATAGAAATAAAGGATATGTTTTTTATAAAAAACTGTTTATTTCTACTAAAAGTATGTTTATAACATCACTCCAAAAAAGTGATTAAAAAATTAGGTTATATTAAACTGATTTTTGATTCAAAAAATAAGTGGATAAACCTAATATTTATTTTCAATACTTGTGAACACTTATTAACAAGTAATGAGACATTCTATTAACCGACTTTAATTATTTGTAACTTTGTTTTTATAAAAATAAACTAATAATTGTCATTATAAACATAGTGAAGAATCACTTTATTAAGAGATTGCCACGTCACTTTGTTCTTCGTAATGATATAAATATTTAAGAATGACTATTTCAATAGGTAACGATCACGCAGGTCCAGATTATAAAGCTGCAGTTGTAAAGCATTTAGAAGCTAAAGGACACGTTTTAACTAATTACGGTACAGATACATTAGATAGTGTAGATTATCCAGATTTTGTGCATCCTGTTGCTAAAGATGTTAATGATGGTAAAGTAGATTTTGGTATTTTAATTTGTGGTAGTGCAAATGGTGTGGCAATGACGGCTAATAAATACCAAAAGGTTAGGGCAGGAGTGTGTTGGACAAGTGAAATTACAGAGTTAACACGTTTACATAATAATGCAAATATTATTTGTATTCCAGCACGTTTTACATCGATTCCTCAAGCTATAAAAATGGTGGATACTTTTTTAGAAACTGAGTTTGAAGGTGGTCGCCATCAAAATAGAGTAGATAAGATTCCGTTAGCTTGTTAAGTATAAATGAGTCACTCACATCCGCATAATCATAATGATTTAAAAGGGCAGAAGCTTTTAATTTCTATACTACTAAATATAGTAATTACAGTAGCTCAGGTTATTGGAGGAATTGTTTCTGGTAGTTTATCATTATTAAGTGATGCTTTACATAATTTTAGTGATGTTATTTCTTTAATGGTAAGTTATATCGCAACGATATTAACAAAACGAAAAGCATCAATTAATAAAACTTTTGGATATAAGCGTGCCGAAATTCTTGCTGCTTTTATTAATGCTAGTACTTTAGTTATAGTAGCTGTATTATTAATTATTGAAGCAATAAAACGTTTTAAAAACCCTCAAGAAGTAGAATCTGGTATAGTAATTTGGTTGTCATTTGTAGCAATTATTGGAAATGGTTTAAGTGTTTTATTATTAAGAAAAGATTCTAAAAACAATTTAAATATGCGTTCTGCATATCTGCATTTACTCACGGATATGTTAGCTAGTGTTGCTGTTTTAATAGGTGGATTATTAATGAAATACTATCAAGTGTTTTGGGTAGATAGTTTATTAACCTTGTTAATTGCATTGTATTTAATTTGGGTTGGATACGATTTATTAAAAACATCTACAGGAATGCTAATGCTCTTTACTCCAGAAAACATCAATATTAAAGATGTAGTACGCGCAGTTAATAAACTACCAAAAGTTAGTAAGTTACACCACGTACATATCTGGAATTTAAGTGACGATGAATTGCATTTAGAAGCACATTTAGATTTAACTGAAGATATCTCTACAACCCAATTCAATACCTTACTTTTAGATATTGAGAATGTACTACATGAAGCGTTTAATATTAATCATGTCACCATTCAACCAGAGTATAATAAAGAAGATCCTAAAGAAGTAATTGTACAAGACTAATGCTAGACATTAAAACTAAATATTTTGAAGCGCTTACGACTAAGGAGTTGTATGATTTACTTCAACTTCGTTCTGAAGTTTTTGTGGTAGAGCAAGATTGTGTGTATCAGGATGTGGATGGTAAAGACCAAAAAGCCTTACATATTTTAGGTTATAAAAAGGATCAATTAGTGGCTTATACACGAGTTTTTAAACCAGGTGATTATTTTAAAGAAGCTAGTATTGGTAGAGTAGTGGTTAAGGAAGAGGAAAGACAATATAAATTCGGTTACGATATTATGAATGCTTCTATTGATGCGATTAAAAACAACTATAAAGAATCAATAATTAGAATATCTGCACAGACGTATTTAAAGCGCTTTTACAATAATTTAGATTTTATTGAAGTAGGCGAGGAGTATCTAGAAGATGGTATTTCACATATAAATATGGTTAAATCTTAATTATCTGATTTAACAATTTTAGTCACTAAAATTTCAACACGTCTATCTAATTCTGGTGCACCACCTAATGGCATTTTACGCCTATGCCCAACATATTTCATTCGGTAATGTCTAACGCCTTTTTTAATTAGATAATCATAGACATATTTTGCTCTTGCTACAGATAAATTCCGTTTTTTCGTTTTACGATCAACAGCATCTCTTTCACCTTGCGTGCAGCACACATGGCCTTCAATTGTAAAATAAATATCCTTTCGCTTCGCTAATATTTCAGCAATTCTATCCAGTACTTTTTTAGAATCCTTAGTTAAGTAACTATATCCTGTTCTAAACAGTAAATTTTCAAGTAAAATTTTATCTCCTTCTTTTAAATCACCTTTCAATAAATCTTCGGCATTTTCTTTTTTAGGTTTTACTTCCTTGGGTTTTGGAGGAAAAACAGGTGTAACAATGATCTCAACTTTTCTATTTAAGCCTCGAATTTTACTTAGGTTTTCTTCGTGAACAATATTCAATAAAATTTCTCCTTTACCATCAACATTAGTAATAACAGATTCATCAAATTCGTTATTAGAAAATACCGATTTAATCTCATTTGCTCGTTGTTGAGAAAGTACTAGATTATAGGTATCACTACCTCTATCATCACAAAAACCGTATATAGAAACCCTTTGGATATCCATATTTTCAATTTTCGATAAGAAGAGGAGTAATCTACTGTGTTCTGTTTCAGGAATATCGTATTGATCTGTTTCAAAATAAACTTCATGCTTCAATTCTTGCTGAGAAAAAGCAAGTTGAAAGGCAAGGAGAAAAAAAACAATTAGGGACTTCATTTTATTATAATTTTCCAAAAACCAGAAAATTTCTGAATGTTAAATATAAAAAAATTAACATTTATCTCAAAATTCCGGCATATTGCGATGGATTATTAAGTATACTTAGGGCTTTTTTAATTTCCGAATTATTTATAGTGTAATAGGTATATAAGCCTTCACTATAGAAATATCGTTTTATTATTTCGTCTGTAATAAGTGATTTTAATTGTGTTTTATTATCATTAATAGCACTATTCTTATAGGCTAGTAAACTAGCGGTTAAATCTTTATAATTTGAATTAATAACACCATCTAACTCTTCGTCTCTAGCTATTTCAATAGCATTATTAAGAGCTTTTTCTGTTTTAGTTTCAAAATTAAAACCACTCGTTTTTATATAAGTTTTAAACTTTTTAAAGTCTGAATCTAAAAGCTTGAAATTTTTTAAATCTTCAACGTTGTTATCGTAAAAATAATCCGTGGCAAAGTTGAAAACCAAATTTTCGTTAACTATAGCTTTGGTAATAGGTGTTTTTTTAGAAAACTCAACTTCAATATCTGGCTGAACGCCTCCACCATCAAATACATCGCGCCCATTTTTAGTTTTAAAAACATTATAGTTTTCTTTTTTTGTTCTTGTGGCTTTACCATTTTCATCTCTATTCCAATAATCTAATGCTTGTATACAGCGACCAGAAGGGGTATAATACCTAGAAATAGTGATCTTCATCTGTGTACCATAAGTTAATGGTTTAGGTCTTTGTACCAGTCCTTTTCCAAAACTACGTGTGCCAACAACCACAGCTCTATCCATATCTTGTAGTGCGCCAGAGACAATTTCACTAGCGGAAGCACTACTTCCATCAACTAACACTACTAAAGGGATTTCTGTATCTATTGCTTCACGTTTAGTATAATACGTTTTGTTGTATTTTTTCACCTTTGATTTAGTGGTAACAACCAATTGGTTCTGCGGAACAAATATATTAGTGACATTTACAGCCTCAGTTAATAATCCACCTGGATTTCCCCTTAGATCTAAAATTAATTGTGTAGCTCCTTGATTTTTTAGCGCTCTAATCGCACTAATAGTTTCAAATGAGGCTTTTTTATTAAATTTCCGCAACACTACATATCCAGTTTTCTCATCTACCATAGAATAATGAGGAACGGCTTTAATATCTAAAGACTCTCTAATAATTTTTACTGTATTTGTTTTACCCTGTCTTTTATAGGTTACGCTAACTTCTGTACCAGCTGCTCCTTGTAATAAATTTGCGGCATCGTCTTTAAAATCTGCAACAAATACCCTGTCTACTTTAGTAATTTCGTCACCAGCTTTTAAACCCGCTTTGTCCGCTGCATAGTCTTTATAAGGTTCTACAACAACCAATTTATCTTTTAAGGTTAAAATTTTAGCACCAATACCTGTATAATCACCTGCATTATTAATACGAGCAGCCTCTACATCTTGCTCATTATAAAATCTTGTATATGGATCTAAATCGTCTAGCATACTTTTAATAGCTGTATCCATTAAATCGCCAGGATTAGTATCATCAACATAGTTCATGTTGATTTCCTTAAATAATGTTGTAAATATTTCTATCTGTTTTGCTATTTCAAAAAAATCATTTTTAAACGCTGTTGTGCCCAAAAAAATGAACACAGCCAAAACAGGAATCAATACTTTTTTATGTAGTAGGTTTTTCATGTATCTATTACGTTAGTTAGAAGTTTTGTCAATAAATTTTCCAAACAACAATTTCATACTATTGTTTAGTTTATCAAAAGTTGTTCCATCTTTACTAAGATATAAAATCATTAACGAATAAGATGCCGAACTATTGTTAAAATATATAGGTTTATTAAGTCTATAAGCTTCTCTAAGAAGGCGTTTTATGTGATTTCTAGCAACTGCAGTTTTATGAAGTCGTTTACTTACAGAAACTCCAGTTTTTATAATACTATCATCGTCATATTCAGTTTTTAGGTAAACAAGGCGCAATGGGTAAACGGTAATCGCTTTCCCCTCATTAAACAATTGCTCAATGTGTTTTTTACTTTTTAGTTTATCTTTTTTCCTGTATTTAAAGGGCATTTTTTATAGTAATGTTGATTTTAAAAATAGCTATTTGCTTTAGCAAAATTCTGCTAAACAATTGCCATGACAAAAGTCATACTTTAAATCTTTAACAAAGAGTATCTTACAGAGATTATTCATTATTTTGTATTCATTATGGGACATTTAGACGTTAAGCAGCTTAAAAGCCCTAAAGATAAAGCATTATATATACATCATCTCGTAAAAGATCTTGAGGCTTTAGATTTAATGCTAAAAAGGGGATTAATTGAAAAACAAACTATAAGAATTGGTGCTGAACAAGAATTTTGCATTACCCAAAAGGATTTTTCCCCCAATAATAATAGTGTAGAAGTATTAGAGGCTATCGACGATGGTCATTTTACTACCGAAATAGGAAAATACAATCTTGAAATTAACTCTGATCCTCTAGAACTAAAAACCAACTGCTTTTCTCAATTAGAACGTCAATTTAAAGAACTTTTATTAAAAGCGATTGCGGTTGCAAAAACAAAAGATTCAAAAATTGTATTAACCGGTATACTTCCTACGTTGCGATTAAAACATATTAAGGATACTTATATGACAGATAAGCCAAGGTACCACGTTCTTAATGAGGCCTTGAAATTATCGAGAAGAGAGCATTTTAATATTCATATTAAAGGAGTTGATGAGTTAAATCTTATACACGATTGTGTGATGTTAGAGGCCTGTAATACAAGTTTTCAGACGCATTTACAGATCAATCCAGATGAGTTTGTAGAAAAGTATAATTGGGCACAGGCAATTTCCGGACCCTTGTTAAGCAGTTGTGCCAATTCCCCAATTTTATTTGGAAGAGAATTATGGGCCGAAACACGAATAGCACTTTTTACGCAAAGTATTGATACGCGTAGAAATTCTTTTATTCATAAAGCCAAACAATCTCGCGTAAGTTTTGGATCGGATTGGGAAAAAGGAACTGTAACAGATATTTTTAAAGATCATATTTCTAGATTTAGGAGTTTGTTAACCTCGAATGAACACGACGATAGCATCGAATTATTAGAAAAAGGTGAGATCCCAAAACTTAAAGCTTTACAATTACATAATGGTACAGTCTATAAGTGGAACCGCGTATGCTATGGTGTAGGTGGAGGGAAGCCACACTTACGAATAGAATGCAGATACATTCCGTCTGGACCAACCTTGGCAGATGAAATTGCTAATATGGCATTTTGGGTAGGTTTAATGCATGGTCAGCCAGAAAAGTATAAAGACATTCATAAAAAAATGGATTTTAAAGATGCTAAAAACAACTTTTTTAAAGCGGCAAGAAATGGAATGGAAACTCAATTTAATTGGAATAATGAACTAATAACCGCTAAAGATTTAATTCTTAATGAATTTCTCCCAATAGCAAAAAATGGACTTAAAAAGGTTAATATTGATGAGGCTGATATTATAAAATATCTTTCTATTATAGAACGACGCGCATTGTCAAAAAACGGATCGCAATGGATGGTTGATAATTACAGAAACCTTCAAAAAACAAAAACTAATTTTGAAGCCTTACAAAACATTTCAGCTTATATGTATAAACATCAACTGGAAGATACAACTGTTGATGGTTGGACGTTATTTAATCCAGATGAAAATTTAAAGATAGATGTGAGCCGTATTGTGAAACACAATATGAATTCAAAAATGCTTTTAGTAGATAAAAAAGACAGTTTAGAATTGGTTAGTAATATTATGAAATGGAAAAACATTCATCACTTACCAGTTATCAATAGTAAAAAAGAACTAACAGGCCTATTAACCTGGACAGATTTAATAAAACTTGGCAATAAAAATTTACAATTACAAGTTAAAGATGTAATGACTAAAGACTTAATTACGATTTCTCAGGAAGCACCTTTGGAAGAGGCCATTGCACTAATGGAAGCAAATAAAATTAATTGTTTACCAGTAGTTAGAAATAAGGAGTTATTAGGTATTTTAACTACAAATGATTTATAAAAGAATATGCAGTTTAGCCCTGAAGTGACTACAAAAAAGGATGAAGTTAAAACTCGAATATTTCATCATATAAAAAGCGAAAATAGAGGATCAACTGTTGTCTTTTTTGCTGGTATACACGGTAATGAATATGCTGGGGTAACTGCCTTAAATAATGTACTTAAAACGATTAACCAAAATGATATAATTGGCGAAATATATGGTGTGTATGGAAACATAAAAGCGCTCGAAAAAAACAAACGGTTTTTAGCATCTGATTTAAATAGGATGTGGACCACCAATAAGTTAAATGGTCTTAATTCTAAAGAAGAACTTAAGGATGAGGAACAAGAACAAGCGCAATTATTTACATTTATAAAACAGCTTTTCGCCACAAACAAAACCCCTATTTATTTTATTGACTTGCACACAACATCTAGTAAATCACTGCCATTTGTAACTATCAATGACGCATTAGTTAATAGAAAATTTTCGAGTTGTTTCCCTGTTCCTGTTGTTTTAGGAATAGAAGAATACTTAGAAGGACCTTTACTGAGTTATCTCAATACTTTAGGCTATGTATCTCTTGGTTTTGAGTCTGGTCAGCACACAGATCCATTATCAGTAAAAAATTGCGAAGCTTTTATTTATTTAACACTTAAACACTCTGGAATTTTAATTAAAAATGAAGCGGAAAAAATTAAGAAAAACGAGAACATATTAAAGTTAGCATCGAAGAATGTATCGTTAATTTTTGAAGTTATTTTTAAGTATCATATTCAGCCCAAAGAAACGTTTTCTATGCAAGATGGGTTTGAAAGTTTTCAAGATATTAAAAAGGGAACCGCACTTGCTATAACAAACGGTAAACCTATTTATTCAAATTATAGCGCTACACTATTTATGCCTTTATATCAAAAATCTGGAAACGACGGTTTCTTTATAATAAGACCTATACCTCGATTTTTCCTCAAACTGTCTGAGGTACTAAGAAAAATTCATGCGGATAATTTATTAACTATACTTCCCGGAATTTCGTGGCACAATAAAAACTTAGGGGTTTTAAAAGCTAACCTAAAAGTAACACGTTTTATGGTTAAATCTGTTTTTCATTTGTTTGGGTATAGAAACAAACAGGCGGACGAAACTCATTTACTTTTATATAATCGAGAACGCGTTTCTAAAAAAGAAATGTATCAGAAAGAACAATGGTATTAAAACAAAAACCGCATCAATTTGATGCGGTTTTATTTTTTTATTTACAGGTATCTACTCTAAAGTAAACGTATTATTTATCCTATTAACATCCGCCATCATTTGAGAGGCGTCTATTTCGACAGATTTCACAGCTTTAGAAACCTCAAACGTATAGGTCGGCATAGCCCAAGCCCAATCACTTATAATTGTTGCAGAGGTAGGTTTTTCTCCTCGCATCATTTGTAATGGAATATAAAATTCTTCTTTTGAGCCGTCTACATAAGTTACCGAAAGGTCTATTGGCATTGGCATTAAATTAACACGTTCTAAGGTTATAGATTTACCCTCAACGTTTTTAACTCCGTAATCTATTGTATTTGTTGTTTGCGCAAAGTCTATTAAATACCAATCTAATTCTAAATCTGTAACACGTTCTGCTGTACGTACAATATCTAATGGCTTTGGGTGTTTAAAAGAAAAGTCTTTAAAGTACTTTTTAATGGTTGTTTTTAAATTTTCTTCCCCAATAATATAGCCCAATTGCGCTATAAAGACAGCACCTTTACTGTAAGCAGCAGCACCATAAGCACCATTATAGGCATAGCGATCTGCGTGTGTGGTTAATGGTTGCTCAATACCAGATTTAGCAAGACCAATATAACCTCTGTAAGAACGCGCTGATGGATTTGCTCTTTTTTCTTCACGCAAAGAGTTCATCGCTAAATTAGAGATATAGCTTCCAAACCCCTCATCCATCCACTCATGTTTAGACTCGTTCGACGCTAATAAAAATTGAAACCAAGTATGTGCTAATTCGTGCGATGCCGTGCCAAGTAATCCACCATAGTTAGAACCTCCAGTTATTAATGTACACATTGCATATTCCATACCTCCATCACCACCTTGTATAAATGAATACTGATCATATGGATATTGCCCAACATTTTCACTAAAAAACTGCATTAACTTAACGGTTTGAGGTTGAATTTTTTTCCAGTTATCTTGAGTGTTTTCATCTCCAGTGTATAAAAAATGCAACACTGGTCCATTTGGAACTTGTATTGTATCATGTATATAATCTGGATCGGCAGCCCATGTAAAATCGTGTACATTAGGTGCTTTAAAATGCCATGTTAATTTATCACCTTTAGCGCGTTTCACGGTTGCGGTTTCATAACCATAACCAATTTCGTTTGGGTTTTGAAGATAGCCAGTTCCACCAACAATATAGGTTTTATCTAGCGTTAGTTTTACGTCAAAATCTCCCCAAACACCATGAAACTCTCTCCCAATATAAGGGTCTGCGTGCCAGCCTTCAAAATCGTATTCAGCCAATTTAGGATACCATTGTGTCATTGAAAGCGCAATACCGTCCGCATTGTTTCTGCCAGAACGACGAATTTGCTTAGGTACTTGACCATCAAAATCCATATCGAACGTAACCTTTTCTCCTGGTTGAATAGGCTGAATTAATTTCACTTCCAAAACAGTTCCTACGGTTTCATAAGAAATAGATTTTCCGTTTTGTTGTAGTGAATTTATATTTATATAACCTATTTCATTAGGTAAAAGTTTACTAATGCGATCCGCAACTCTGGGGTCTGGATCTTTGATAGTACGAGAACGCACATCCATTTCACTTCCTGGTTGAAATGCATTAAAAAACAAATGGTAATACACGCGATTTAACACGTCTGGAGAATTATTAGTATACACTAATTTCTGCTGTCCTTTATATTGAAAACTGTTAACGTCCATGTCTATTTCCATAGAATAATCAACATGTTGTTGCCAGTAATTACGTGTTTCTTTTATAACGGGCTTATCATTTTCTTGTGCCACTTTTTCTGTTGCAGCACAAGAAAATATAAATGAAATAGCAGATAGATATACTAAAAACTTCCTCATATGTATTATAGTTTAGACGCTATAATTAATGCATTAAATGCATTTGCTATTTTTCCTGATTTTGATAATTCAGCGAATGGTTTAACATTAGAGGCATCACCTCCAACAACAACCTTAGTGGTTAGATGTAAACCAGAATCTAAAATAACTTGTTTTACTTGTGCTGCTGACAATTTAGGATATTGTGAACGTATTAATGCTGCTAATCCAGCAACTGCAGGTGCAGCCATTGAGGTTCCGCTAATAGCTTTATATTCATTTTCCGGGAAAGTAGAATAGATTGCAGATCCTGGCGCAAAAATATCAACATTTTTATTTCCATAATTAGAGAAACCAGACACCATTTTTGAACCATATTTAGATGTTAATGCGCCTACTCTGATATAGGTATTTGATACCTCTACAAAGTTGACATTATCATCTGGAAAATTACGCTTTACATCAATATTATTACTATCGTTACCTGCTGCATGCACAAAAACAACATCGTTGTCTGATGCATATTTAATAGCATCTCTTACCCAATCAGCATGAGGTGAAAATGATTTTCCAAAACTACCGTTAATTACTTGAGCTCCATTATCCACAGCATATCGAATTGCTAAAGCAACATCTTTATCGTATTCATCACCATTAGGAACTGTTCTAATCGACATTATCTCAACGTTATTTGCAACACCATTAGCACCCAATCCGTTGTTGCGTTCTGCAGCTATAATACCAGCAACATGAGTTCCATGAGATTCTGCTTTTTTAACATGTTTTACATTTCCGTTTCCATAACCAGTATCAGAAAGGTTGTTGATATCGTCGTTAGTTTTACGACCCGAAAAGTTTTTATTAAAGTGAAAGTTTAAACGTTCATTTATTTGCTCTAAAGCACTATTTATTTCAACCGCTGCTTGAGATAGTGTTAATCCATTAGCATTCATTCTGTTTGCCATTTGTATTGCTTGAGACAAAGCTTCATCTTCTGTTTTAATAGCATTTACTTCTTCTAAAGTGTAATCTTTTTTGTTTAAATGATTAACTAATGTTTCATCTGAATTTTTTACAACTTGTGCTATTTGATCGTATTGTGTTTTACGGCCTGTCCAGGTTTGCTGTTCGGTATTAAGTAATTCTTGAGCTTCAGCATAACGAGGATCAGAAGTGTTTTCACTTGCTAATAAACGAACATATTCTAATTGCTCATCGTAAGCATCACCCAAAAAATTCCATCCATGGATGTCATCTACATAACCATTTTTATCATCATCTTTTCCGTTATTAGGAACCTCTTTTGTATTCGTCCATATTACTCCATCTAAATCTTCATGATCGATATCGATACCAGAATCAATTACGGCAACAATTACTTTTTTACCTTTTTTACCTTTAATAAGCTCTTTATAAGCCTTATCTACTGCCATACCAGGAATAGTATCTTTTACAAGATCTAAATGTCCCCAATTATTCTTTTCAACTTCTGTTAAATCAGTAACTTTTAAAGGTGAGGTATCAATATTCTCAATTGGTGTAGTAAGAATGTCTGATGTTGAGCCACAAGCAACAAGTATAGTTGCTGCTAAACCTAATAATGCAAATGGTTTGTAGTTAAATTTCATGTTTTATTAATATTTAGTTAAATATTGTATTACAATTATACGTTTCGTTTAGTCGCACACCTTTTTCAGTGTGTTTAACAGTAATAATTTCATTATAAGCGTCATGTTCTAAAAACAGATAGAAATTATTATCAGCTGCTAAATTTAAAAATATTTCTTTTTCATCCAATGTTAAAAGTGGTCTTGTATCATAGCCCATAACAAAAGGCAATGGTAAATGACCTGCTGTGGGTAATAAATCAGCCATAAAACAAATTGTTTTTCCTTGGTATTGTATCATAGGAATCATTTGTTTATCTGTATGACCATTAGCATAGAAAATATCAAATCCTAATTCAGAATTCTTTAAAATATGGCTATCTGGAATAGAGGTAAACTTTAATTGCCCACTCTCTTCCATTGGCAGAATATTTTCCTTTAAAAATGAAGCCACCTCTCTACGATTAGGTTTTGTTGCCCACATCCAATGGTCTTGGTTGCTCCAAAAATGTGCGTTTTTAAATGCGGGTTCATATCCCGTTCTATCTTTATTCCACTGTATACTTCCCCCACAATGATCAAAATGAAGATGCGTCATAAACACATCCGTAATATCATCTCTGTGAAAACCATAAGCTGCAAGCGATTTATCAATACTATCATCTCCCCAAAGAAAATAATAGCCATAAAACTTATCACTTTGCTTATTACCCATTCCGGTATCAATTAAAATCAAACGATTTCCATTTTCAATAAGCAAACAGCGTGCCGCAATATCAATCATATTATTATTATCTGCTGGATTTGTTTTTGTCCACAAGGATTTTGGCACAACCCCAAACATGGCTCCTCCGTCGAGTTTAAAGTTTCCAGCATTAATCGGATATAATTGCATTAGAGAATTTTTTCAAGTCTCGCAAATTACTAAAAGCATTAAAATAAAATGCCGTTTAAGTCAATTAATTATGGGATAATTAACAAATTATAGAATGATTAATTTTTGATATATGTAAAAAATAGTAATTCATTTATTTATCTTGGTCATTCACTTATCATTTCACTCTAATGTCAAAAAAAAATCTAAAGGTTAACAAAATGAAATTACTGAGATTTGGACGCGATTTTAATCCAGATCAAAAAGTTATTTTAAGAGATTATTTAGCAATAGAACGTACCCGATTAGCTAATGAAAGAACACTATTGTCTTATGTAAGATCATCACTATATTTATTACTAGGAAGTATTGCTTTATATCAACTAAAAGAGTTCGCTAATTTTGAATATTTAGCGCTTACCGCAATGTTTTTTTGTGTTGTTTTTTTTATAATTGGAGTGTATCGATTTACACTTTTAAAAAGAAGCTTAAAAAAACTCTACTACAATGTTGAATCTCGTAACGACGATAGTTAATCTTATACCGCAACAACAAGTTTTAATCGTTTTCCGAAATCAAACAAGGTTTTAATTTCTTTAGTACTAGCTAACCGTTCCTTACTAAATATCAATAAACATCTTCCGTTAGATTCGATGTGATAGTATGGATTACTTTCGAAAAAGTGAATGATGTCATCATTAAAAAATGCTTTAATTGCCACCTCATCTTCTCCTAACAAATAAAAACGTTTACTAAAATCTGAATGCTCCTGTATAGGAATATCTTTAAAACCCGCAAAAGCATACATTTTTTCTAGAAATCCTTCTCTATCCAACGTAAATTCAGGAATTTGTTTCTCTAACGTTATGTGTAACATTGTGGTTCTGACAGTTTCCTTAGCAATGAAAATACCCTCAGAAAATTCAATATCAAAAAGACTAAGGACACTATTTTTAGTAGACAATTTATTGTAAATATGATGAATCGATTTTGTTCTAAAAAAATAAAAGTTATCTAAAAAGTGTGTTTCTTTCTCTTTTTTAGCATTATAAGATAAACTATAATTAGCCGATAATTCTTCAATGTTGTTTTGACGTTTTGTAAGGCTACTTTTAATAATATTAGGCACAGGCAAACGTCTAAGTGCAAAAGGATGTTCTGAGTCCGCATTGAGTAAATCTAGACCAATTACATCAAAATGACCACCTCTTTTTATAAATAACTCCCTATAGTTATTAAGGTTTTCCATAACGGTATGATCTACAAATTCGCACATCGAAAAATCAACAATAACATCTTTATTTTCGGTTATTGCATCAAGTTTTTCCTTTAATCTATAATAGTTTAAAAAACTACAAAAATGTTTAACACTTACGTAGTAATTGCCATTATCGTGTTCTTGATACATTAATACATTTGGCTTTAATACATTTCTTAAAAAAAGTGAGGCACTTTTATTAATGATAATATGTATTAAAAATGTTACCAAAACACCCATAAGGATGCCAGTAATAAGACCAACTTTCAGGGTTACAAATAATGTTACAAAAAATATAATGAGCTGTTCTTTACCGATTGTAAATATTTTTCTAATCGTTGTTGGCGACGCTAATTTGTAACCTGTAAACACCAATATTGCCATTAAAGCTGGTAGCGGAATTCTAGTTAGTTGCGAACTAAATAGTACTATAAAAATGACTAAAAATGTTGCATGAAAAAAGTTTGATGATCGGTTACTTCCGTTATTATTAACATTTACCGAACTTCTAGCAATTACCGTCACAACATTTAGACCACCTAAAAACCCACTACCCATAGTCGCTAAGCCAAGCGCTTTTAAATCTAAATTTACATTAGAACGTCTTTTTTCTGGGTCTAATTTATCTACTGCTTTTATACTTAACAAAGATTCTATACTTGCAATTAAGGTTAAGGCAAAAACACTAGACCAAAATGTAAGTTCGTTTACTTTTCCAAAATTTACTGTAGGTAATTCAGCAATTATATCTTTAAATGCCGGAATACCAGAAATCATATAAAGCGGAGATATTGGATTTGCTTCTTGGGCAACAAGTTCAAAATAATAACTAAATCCAATAGACAGTATTACAATCCACATTGGCGCCGGAATTAGTTGCAAGTACTTATTTCTAATTTTAGGATAAAACACCATAATTATTAGACTTAAAACACCGGCAATTGCCGCATAAATTAAACCGTCATCATTAAAACGAATGGCTTCATTAATGGTAAAAGGGATTTCTAGAAGATAATCTATAGTGTCTTCTCTTTTAATTTTATTAGCAAGCATTATATGAAATTGCTTACCTAAAATAATAAGCCCAATAGCGGCTAACATACCTTGTATAGCTGAAGAGGGGAAAAAGTCGGCCAGTTTCCCTAGCCGTAAGAACCCTAAAATAGCCAATAATATTCCAGAAAAAATAATTGCCGCATAGGCACTTTCTAAACCCAATGTGGTAATTGCCACTAACAGCACACCAACCAAACCATTTCCTGGACCAGCAATTGTAACATGGCTGCCTCCGAAAATAGAAACAACAATACCACCAACCACAGCAGCGATTATACCTGCTATAGGAGGTGCTTCACTTGCCATAGCTAGACCTAAACCCAATGGTAAAGCAATGAGACTTACCACAAAACCAGAGAATATATTCTTTGGTAGTGCTTTAAAAAATAGCTTTATGTTATTCTTTTTTGGACTCATTGAATAATTAAAACATCAGTTGGCAATTCGGTTAAAATATGTTCTATATCATGAGGAAAAAGACGATCCCAAAATGTCATTTTACTTGGTGCATTCATTACCAATAAATCCGCTCTTGCTATTTGAGCATAATGACCAATAGAATATCCTTTTTTACCAAAAATGGGTTGAGATTTTATAGCAATATCTTTTGTGTAAGCCTCGGGTATTTCTTCAACAATAGCTTTTATCCTTGAGTTTTCTCTTAGTTTAATACGCTCTTTAACAATGGCAGCCATTCTTAATGATTTGTCGTCTTCAACTTTAATGGCCAATTCATCTTGTGTTATTTCTTCAACAATTGTTACTTTATCAGCACTAAGTGCTTTAGCAACATATATTGCAGTAGTAATAGTTTGTTGGGTTTTCGGATCTTTTAAGCCATTAACAACAATATGTTGACAGGGCACTCTTTCAGTTGAGGGGTTAATATGTAGTAAAATGGAACATTTTGCTTTTCGTGTAATTTTTCTAGCAATGGAGCCAACGTAGTATTTTAAAAAATTTTCACGTTGAAGCGCTCCTAAAATTAAAAGATCAATTTGTTTTTCTTCAGTTGTAGCTAGAATAACGTCAACCGGATTTCCAGTTTGAAATACAATTTCAACTTCTAAATTATCTTTTGTAAATGGCTCTAATATTGAATGAAATTGAGATTCTTTATCTGAAGTTTTCTCACCAACATGAATTAAAATTAGCCTACTATCAAACATTAACGACAATCTTGCCGCCTCGAAGATATTGGCTTTTAGGTTAGGTGAAAACGTAACACCAATCCCTATTGTATTAAATGGTTTTAAAGACAATTTATTTTTTCTGGTTTGTTAGTGAGTTTTCTAAGATAATATATTTTTAAAAACCTCAAAGCTATAAAAGCATATAGCACACATAAAAATTGTATTTATTTAGTATTTTCACATAAAAAGTAGATACATGTTAGAGTTAGCAGGAATCATAATACTAGGTATATTGGCACAATGGGTAGCATGGAAACTTAAACTACCAGCGATTTTGCCATTAATTCTTATTGGCTTACTTGTTGGTCCAATTGCAGCAGAATACTTAAATGATGGTGTAAAATGGATAGAACCGATTTGGAATGGTGAAAAAGGACTCTTTCCTGGCGATGGGTTGTATTATTTTGTTTCTCTCGCTATTAGTATAATATTGTTTGAAGGAGGTCTAACGCTTAAAATGGGAGAAATAAAAAATGTAGGACCAGTAATTACAAAACTAATTACACTAGGTTCTATCGTTACTTTTTTTTGTGCGGCAACTGCGGTTCACTATTTATTTAACTTAGATTGGGAATTGTCATTCTTGTTTTCAGGATTAATTATTGTTACAGGACCAACCGTAATAACACCAATACTGAGAAATATTCCTTTAAAAAAAGACGTTTCTGCTGTATTAAAATGGGAAGGCATTTTAATAGACCCAATAGGAGCTTTGATTGCTGTATTGGTATTTGAATTTATTTTTGTCGGTGGTGGAGGGGGCTTCACCAAAACCGCTTTAATTGAGTTTGGAAAAATTATTCTTTTTGGTTCTACCTTTGGTTTTACATTTGCTCATGCCTTAGATTTTTTAATCAATAAGAAATGGATTCCACATTATCTTATGAATGTTTTTGCTTTAGCTGCTGTGCTTGGTGTTTTTGTGCTTTCAGATAATTTTGCTCACGAATCTGGCTTACTTTCTGTGGTAATTATGGGAATGGTTTTGGGAAATAAAAACGCACCTTATCTAAAAGAACTACTGTATTTTAAAGAATCGTTAAGCGTTCTGCTGATATCAGTATTATTTATCTTGCTTTCAGCCAATATAGATATGGCTAATTTAATGTTACTTGCCAATTGGAAAACAGCAGCATTATTTTTGGTTGTCGTTTTTGTAATTAGACCAATTGGTGTGTTTTTAAGCACTTATAAATCGTCTTTATCGTTAAACGAAAAACTGTTTATCAGTTGGGTAGGACCAAGAGGTATTGTTGCAGCCGGTATTGCCTCTTTATTTGGAAGTAAGCTTATGGCAGAAGACGTTGTAGGTGCAGATTATATTACACCTTTGGTTTTTATGATAGTGCTCGGAACCGTGCTTTTAAATGCTACCACAGCACGATTGTTTGCAAAATTAGTAGGTGTATTTTTAACCAAGTCCGACGGCATTTTAATCGTTGGCGCTTCAAAAATATCGCGACTATTAGGACATTATCTCGAAAGCAATGGAAGACATGTCGTTTTAATAGACAGTAATCAAAACAATATTAAAAAGGCTCACGAATTAGGTTTAGAAGCCTTTGATGCCAACATCTATTCCAACAAATTAATGGATAATATAGAACTCAATGATGTCGGTTACTTAATGGCAATGACAGGAAGTCCGGATATTAATAAATACGCAATAAATAAGTTTAAAAAACAATTTGGTGAAAATGGGTCGTTTAGATTAGTAACAACTGACGAGATGAACAACCCAGAAGACAATCCAAAAGAGGGTCTGTTTTCTCATACAGATGACTTTGTAACATTATCAGAAGTAACAAGAAGATTCCCTTCGATTCAAGAAATAGATGTAGAGGACAAAGCTCACTACACAAGCCTAATAGAAATTACCAATAAGGACAAAGACATGATTCCTTTATTTTTAAAGGATGATGAAGGTGAGCTTCATATTATATCTTCATATAATACGGAATTTGAAGAAATAGGTGAGGGCTACAAATTGGTTTACTTAGGAAAACTTTTTGATGTTGAGAAGGTTGTTCAAGGAGAATAAAAATTCTCACGCAGTCAGGAATCAATAGTTACAGCTTATAGCTCAACTTAAACATCACAATTCTTGGTAAAATAAAAGTTCTACTATCGCTAATCACAAAAGCATTAAACGAATTCTGTTGTTTAAACTTAATATCAAGCAGGTTAGTGGCATTAATCTCAAAACCCCAAGGACTATCTTCTTTTTGATAAAACAATGAAGCATTGGCTGTATCAAATGTGTTGGTGATATCTTGACTTTTATTGTTATAATTATCGAAGGTGTAATCTGCTTTTAAAATGAAATCCTTTAAAAAATCATATTCTAAAATCACTTCAAACCGGTCATTTTCGAATTTGTTGTTTAAGCCACGCGCTTTATAATTACTAAAATCTTTAGTGTAGTTGATTTCTAAATTAGGATGGTTTTTAAAAAATGTTTCAACACCAACTGTTGAAGAAATCGATTTTGAAATATTTAAGTTCGTTTCATCATTTAAAATCTGAAAGAAATCATTGTAACTAAAACGCGAGCTTAGGTTATACCGAATTTTTCTAATTTTTTTAGAAATACGACCACTAAGCATCCAATTATGCTCTGGCTCATCAAACATAATTACTGTATTAAAGGATTCTATGCCGTTTAGTTCGGTGACCGTTTTTATAGTTTCTACACGCTTATTAAAACTGGTATTAAGGTTAAAGTTTAGATTTCTAAACAAACTAAATTTATAATAACTCAACGACGCAGAATGATACAATTGATTTTCTAATTGATTATTTCCCTTATACACACTATTGAAACTAGAGAGCATAAAGTTATTGACTAACTGATTAATACCAGGAAAACGTGCATTAAGCTTATACCTAAAATTCAATTTTTCACTATTATTAAATTCTACTTTAGAGGTGAATTGTGGTAAAAACAAGTTTTTAGAAAACGTTTCAGCATCCTCAAATTGTTGCGTGCGCCACAAATAGCCATGGTAAAATAAAGCAGGTTTAAACGTGGCATTACCAATCTGGAATTTATATTCTAAGCCCAAATAAGTGTCTATAAAACTATATCCAAATTCATTTCCAAATCCAGCCGAATTAAAATTATTAATGCTGCCATCATTGAGCAATTGTACATCTTCATTATAAAAATCATTAAACGACGTATTTATACCTACGCTTGTATAAAGGTGGTTAAAATTATTAAGCACCCAATAATCCTTAATTATGGCATTAAAATTATGCGATTTCGATTTTTTGGTTTGAAGAATATTATACACATCATCATCTTCTAAAGGAATTAAACCTTGTAAAATCTGTTGATTAGTTAACCATTCTGTGATTGGTTTATCATTCTGAAAATTATAAGTTGCTTCTAAAGTTGCTGTATGCGTTTTAGAAAGTTTACGACTGTAGTTAATGTTTTGTTTTAGATTTAAGGACGTAACATCGGTTAATGTTCTAATGGTATTGTTTTGGTCTGGGTTAATTGTATTTACAAACCCATTGCTGTTGTTGTTAGTTGCTTTTACAAATGCGTTATAGGCAAAATCTTCTTTATAACTTGGGTCGTAGTCTATGGTGACTTTGCCAATAGTAAAAAAGTTATTTAAGTTATTAGTAACCGTTCTGTTTTCTGTAAAAGGATCTTCAATATTCTGATAAGCGTTTAAAGTATTACTAGCATTTTGGGTTTTAGAATTAGACGTAATTAAGTAGCCACTGATATCTATACTGTTAGAAACCGACTGCCTAATATTTAAAGCACCAAATTGATTAATATTATCTGTAAAATCTTGGTTGTTGAGGTATTTTGCAAAATCACTGTTAAAAAGACTAAAATAACTACCTGCATCATCTAAAAGTTTACCAAAACCACCTTCAAACTCTAAATAATCATTAAAACTAAAACTCTTTATCCCTTGGTTGTTAAGGTCTCCTATAAAATTAAGGTTGGTTTTTGGGCTGTAATAAAACAGGTTTGGATGCAACAAATAACGCTCTTCAATACCAGCGCCAACTTCTATATCGCCAAATACAAACTTCTTTTTGTGTTCTTTTAATAAAATGTTCATTGCCATATCCTCAGAGTCTTCTAGTCCTTTGAGCATAGCAACTTCATTATAATTATCTAAAACCTCAACTTTTTCTACAGCATCTGCTGGTATGTTGTTTACTGCAAGTTTACTATTGCCAGTAAAAAAGGATTTGTTTTCTACTAAGACTTTGGTCACTTTTTTGCCCTGTACCGTGACGTTGCCTTTTCTATCGACTTCTACTCCAGGCAGTTTTTTTAAGGCATCCCGTAGTTTACGCTCTTCACCAGTAACAAAACGACTGACGTCGTAGGTTATGATGTCTTTTTTTACGGTTATGGGTGGCGTGTATTTTATATGGACTTCATCTAGTTGGTCTGGGTTTTCTTTAAGGATAAAGTTTTTAATGAGATCTTGTTCGGTTGTGTTTAAATTAAACGTTTGTGATTTATAACCTAAATAGCTTACTGTGAGTTCGTATGTTTGGTTTTTAACTAAGCCTAGTTTATAACTGCCATTGGTTTCTGTAATTGCAAATTTTATTTCTAGGTCATCGGCTATCGGAATAGCTAGGACATTAGCATAAGGTAACGGGTTTTGTATAGTGTCTGAAACTTTACCTGATACTAGTATTTGCTGAGCATAACTATATGTCAATAATTCTATTATAATTAGCAGAATTGATATAATTATAAATTTTAATTTATCCACAAAAACTAATTTATTAACAGGACTTTTAGTTAATTTTTATCTCTCTTACTAATTATCTCTCTTATAATAAGGTTAAATGCCTCCTCCGTTATTACATCTTTATTTTTAGGAATGCTCACTTTCGGAGGAGATTCGGAATATTTTATTTTGCTTAATCTAGTAACTACATTTCTATATTCTAATTGTATAATCAATCCTGGCAACCCACAAAAGCCATTAGGCCCAGCGTTGATACTTAATTCTGGTGTGTACCAAGCAACAACAGGCTTTGTAAACACTCTTGATCTATTCCTAAATTCTAGTTCAGCTGTTGCTTTAAAACATGTGAAACCGTTTAGCTTCAGTTTTTCTTTTGTAAGTGTCCACTTAATTGAATTTGCCTTTTTCTGAATGAGATAATCTTCTTCAATTCTGTATACATCAGTGTTTTCAAAATCAAAAAAGTATGGTCCTGCATAGCCAGAAAAAATTAGAGCTAATTTGTCCTCAGTTTTAAGGGAAATTCCATCTTTTAATTCATATTTTGCTAAATCTTTGGTAAATGTCAAAACAAATTCCATGTCTCTTAATGAAGAATCGTCAGTGTTTGAATTTGTTTTCGCGTGCTCTGCTGATTTTGTATAATAATAAGCCTTACCATTTTGTTGACCGAAACAGACCAAAGTCAAAATTAAAGCTGTAATAAGTGTTAGGTGTTTTTTAAGCATAATTGTTTTAGATTAACCTCAATCTAGATTTTTCTAGATTGAGGGATTTAATAGAAATTGAAAATCTTTACTGATTGATGCAATTGCTGTATAATACATTATAAACTCTTTGCTCGTCTGCCTCCGATAATACTTGCATGTGTGCTATTCGCTTAGAGTATTTCTTGGCATAAGCTCTACAGTCAGCCTCGTGTGAACCAAGACTGAACGCTGAAACGTTTAAAGAACTACTCATAAATAATACGACAGCCATAAGGCTAAATACTTTTTTCTTCATAATTTAAGATTTTAAACCCATCAATTTTTTAAGACAGGTTGATTAATAAATTCTCCCTAATACTTAGGGAACAGAAGTCTAAAAATTAGAAGTCATTTGTTTTCTCATGTAAGGGCATGAGAAGTAGAAGCCATTTTGTTAGAAGTCTTTTTGCGCTATTATTTTTTAGTTTTAAGGGATAAAATAAAAAACTTGCGCAAGCCTATATGTTATAACATTTTGTTATCCACATTCTAAAGAGCGACTTCTAAATGACCCTAAAAAATGCTTCTAACTCTGTAAATCTAAAAAAAAAAAAAATAGAAACAAACAAAGAAAATGTGAGAATTTTCTAAATTTTTTTCAATTACGGTTTTTCTGTAATTGACTGATTCATAAAAATTAAACTTTAACTATTATGTGTTTGGATTTTAAGAATAATAAGATTGTAAATGTTGGTTTTTACGATTATTCCTCTATTATTGAAAGAAGTCCGATTAATGAGATTCAGTGATTATAATCTCAGAATTGGAGTGTGAAATTTCCGTTTAAGATTTAATGTTTAGTGGTATTTAATCATTCAGCTTAAGAACCGCCATAAACGCTTGCTGAGGTATTTCAACATTACCAACTTGGCGCATACGTTTTTTACCTTTTTTCTGTTTTTCAAGTAGTTTACGCTTACGAGAAATATCACCACCATAACATTTTGCGGTTACATCTTTTCTTAGTGCTTTTACCGTTTCTCTGGCAATAATTTTTGCACCAATAGCTGCTTGAATAGGAATATCGAATTGCTGTCTAGGAATTAACTCTCTCAATTTTTCACACATCTTTTTACCAATGTTGTGTGCGTTATCCGCATGAATCAAGGCAGAAAGCGCATCCACTGGTTGCGCGTTTAACAATACATCTAAACGCACTAGTTTAGAAACTTTTAGCCCTATTGGATGATAATCAAAAGAGGCATAGCCTTTAGAAACTGTTTTTAAACGATCGTAAAAATCGAAAACAATCTCGGCTAATGGCATTTCAAAAATCAACTCGACGCGTTCCGTAGTTAAATAGGTCTGATTGATAATCATACCACGTTTTTCTATACACAAACTCATCACATTACCCACAAAATCAGCTTTTGTAATAATAGTCGCTTTTATATAAGGTTCTTCAACACGATTAACGGTTGTAGGTTCTGGTAAATCACTTGGATTATTAACTACAAAAGGTACATCTGGTTCTTTATTAGTATATGCATGGTAAGATACGTTAGGCACTGTAGTTATTACCGTCATATCAAACTCACGCTCTAAACGTTCTTGGATAATTTCCATGTGTAACATGCCTAAGAACCCACATCTAAAACCAAATCCTAAAGCCGCAGAACTTTCTGGTTGAAACACCAAAGACGCATCGTTTAGTTGCAGTTTTTCCATTGAGTTTCTAAGCTCTTCATAATCCTCCGTGTCAACAGGATATATACCAGCGAAAACCATTGGTTTTACATCTTCAAAACCTTCAACAATGTTTGTTGTTGGGGTGGCAAAGTCGGTAATTGTATCTCCAACTTTTACCTCTTTTGCTGTTTTTATACCAGTGATAAGGTAGCCAACATCACCAGCTTTCACACTTTGTTTAGGTACTTGATTTAGCTTTAAGGTACCTACCTCATCGGCAAAATACTCTTTATCAGTAGCGACAAATTTAATTTTTTGCCCCTTTTTAATTTCGCCATTAAAAACTCTAAAATAGGTCTCAATTCCCCTAAAGGTATTGTAAACTGAATCAAAAATTAAGGCTTGTAACGGTGCATTAACATCTCCTTTTGGAGCTGGAATACGTTCAATAATCGCCTTTAAAATATTATCAACTCCAAAACCTGTTTTTCCACTTGCGTGAATAACTTCTTCGGGATCACAACCCAATAAATCAACAATATCGTCTGTAACTTCTTCTGGATTTGCACTTGGTAAATCCACTTTGTTTAATACAGGAATAATTTCTAAATCATTTTCTAATGCTAAGTATAAGTTAGAAATAGTTTGCGCTTGTATACTTTGTGCTGCATCAACAATAAGTAATGCACCTTCACAAGCAGCAATAGAACGCGAAACTTCGTATGAGAAATCTACGTGACCAGGCGTATCAATAAGATTAAGCACATATTTTTCCCCTTCAAATTCATAATCCATTTGAATGGCGTGCGACTTAATTGTTATACCGCGTTCACGCTCCAAATCCATACTATCTAATAGCTGATCTTGTTTTTCTCGAGCTGTAACAGAGCCAGTATAATCTAGTAAACGATCGGCCAAGGTGCTCTTTCCGTGGTCAATATGTGCAATAATGCAAAAGTTACGTATGTTCTTCATCTATCTTTTCTAAGCAATAAATAGTTTGCAAATATAATCGAATTCTTGTGCTTTGTGGTATCTAAAACCATAATTAAACCTTGATAAATTGCGGTTTAACCGTAATTAAATGTAAAAAACAATCTTTATATTGCAACTTAAACCTTGCTAATGATTGTTCCCCTTCGGTTTTATATTAGCGTAATTCTTTTTACGCTGAGTTTCTCGGCATTTACACAAGATTTTTCCATGTCCGGAAAAGTTGTTGATTCAAACGGTAGTCCCGTAGAGTTTGCTAATGTGATAATTTCAATAGAAAGTGAAGCGTCATTTTTTAAAGGTACCTCTACTGACGGCAATGGGTTTTTTAATTTTGAAAATTTAACCTCTAGCACCTATTTTATTAGAATAAGCTATATTGGATTTGAAGATTTTGATCAGAAAATTATTCTTACAGGAAACTTAGATTTAAAGACAATTCAGCTAAACGAAATACCAGAAAGTTTAGGCGAAGTTGTGGTTGTTGCAAAAAAACCGACCATTACTCGAAAACCCGATCGTTTAATATTTAACATTGAAAATACTGCTTTAACAGAAGGCTCTACACTTGGTGTTTTAAAGAGCACACCAGGAATTATTGTGTCTGAGGGAAGTATAAATATTAAAAGCGCGCCTGCGACTGTATTTATTAATAATCGAAGAGTTCAATTAACTTCAGATGAGTTAATTCAGTTATTAGAAACAGCACCTGCGAACAGTATTAAATCGGTGGAGGTGATTACAAATCCACCAGCAAGTTACGATGCCGATAGTGGATCTGTAATTAATATAATAATGAGTAAAAATTTAGTGACGGGCTACAGAGGAAGTGTTTATTCAAATTATACACAGGGAGTTTTTCCAAGATATAATGCTGGTACAAGCCATTATTTTAAAAACAATAAGGTTAATCTAAACCTTAATTATAGTTACACCAATAAAAAAATTAATAGAGATCAGGATGATAGCGTAAATTATTTGGATACATCTAACCAGGTTGATGATATCTGGAAATCTAACATTAATAGAAACACGTGGTCCAAAACACATAATATAAACCTTAATTTTGATTATTACATTGACGATAATAACACGTTAAGTTTTACCAGTACAGGTTTATATACCCCACATTTTAAATATAAGCTAAAGAACAACACAAATATTGAGGACGAAAATCAAAATTTCTTATCCCGATTTACAGCAGATAATTTGTCCAGTGACAATAAGTACAATATTGGTTCGGACCTTATTTTTAGACACGATTTTAAAAATGATGCTAACCTTACGTTTAATGCGCACTACACCAGCTATGATTATGAACGCGACCAAAATGTAATGAGTCTTTTCTATGATAGTAATAATGTGTTTGAAAACGATTCGGAATTTAACACTATCGCAAATCAAAATACAAACATCACTACAGGAAAAATAGATTACAGTCTACCATTAAATGAAGACTCAAATTTTGAAGCAGGCATAAAGTATTCTAATGTAAAAACAGATAGTGATATTACAAGATTAGATATTGTAAATGGGATAGAAGTTCTAAATACAGACAATACTGATGCATTTAACTATGATGAAAATGTATTTGCTGCGTATTCTAATTACAGTAAATCTTGGGATAAATGGGATTTAAATATAGGCTTGCGCCTTGAGCAAAGTAATATTGAAGGAGAATCTTTAACATTAAGTGAATCAAATTCGCAAGACTATTTAAATTGGTTTCCAAATGCGAGTTTATCGCATCAGGTATCAGAAGATGTTAGTATTTATGGTAGTTATAAGCGCAGCATTACTAGGCCTTCTTATACCGATTTAAATCCGTTTACATTTTTCTTAAATGAAAACACCATTGTTTTGGGTAACCCTAATTTGCTTCCCTCCTATAGAGATCATTATAAAATAGGAACTAATTTCTTAAAGCATTTTGCGGTTGAAGCTTATTATATGAACTATGATGGTGATGTTATAGAATTAACACACCAAAATAATGAAACAAATATCATTGCATATAAACCAACAAATCTTGATAAAAAAGTAGATTATGGGTTTGATTTTACCTTTGATTATTCTCCAACAAATACCTGGAACATTTATTTTGTCACGTCCTTTTATAACATTACTGAAGAAGCAGATTTTGGCGAAGATTTTGTTGAGTTAAACCAATGGTCTAATTACAGTATTTTATACAACGGTTTATCCCTTTTAGAGGATAACAGTTTAAATGTTGGGCTAACACTAACTTGGGTTGGTAAAAATATACAACAGCTGCAAATTGTTGAAAATAGATTGGTTTCAGAATTTAGTATTACTAAATCTGTTTTTAATAAAAAAGGGGTTTTGTCACTGTCTATGGAAGATCTGTTTAACCTTCAAGATTTTGAATCTTCTGTAAATTACCTAAACCAATCGAGTTCGAGTTTTGTTAATTCAGACAATCGTTTTATTAAACTAGGTTTTCGATATAACTTTGGTAATACAAAACTTAGTACTAACGAGCGTACTACTGACGCTGAAGAGCGCGAAAGACTTAAAGACTTAAATTAAAATCTTACAAAAGGGATGAGGCCCTGAAACAAGTTCAGGGAGACAAACTGAAAATTTGTTAATCCTGCCACTCCGCAATAAACAAATTTGTATCGCGTCCACCACCATTATTTCGGTTAGAAGAAAAAGCTAACTTTTTTCCATCATTAGAAAAAACAGGGAAGGCATCAAAGGTTTCACCGTGAGTAATTCGTGTTAAATTCTTCCCATCAATATCAATTAAGTATAAGTTGAAAGGAAAACCACGCTCAGCTTCAAAATTAGAAGAGAATAACACCTTCTCTCCGGACGGATGAAAAAATGGACTCCAATTTGCATTTCCTAAATCAGTAAGCTGACGTAAATCAGAACCATCAGCGTTACAGATATACAATTCCATTTCTGTAGGTTCAACCAGACCTTGAGCCAATAAATCTTTATAATCTTTTATTTCTTTTTCAGTTTTAGGTCGCGAAGAACGGAAGATTAATTTAGTGCCGTCTGGTGAGAAAAACGCTCCACCATCATAGCCCAATTCGTTTGTAATTTGCTTTACATCGCTTCCATCAATATTCATAGTGTATAATTCTAAGTCACCACTTCTGGTTGAAGTAAATACTATTTTATCTCCTTTTGGCGATACGGTTGGCTCTGCATCGTAACCCACTTCGTTAGTTAATTGACTAACTATATTACCCTCTAAATCCGCTACAAAAATATCGTAACTATCGTAAATAGGCCAAATGTATTTACCGTTTTGTCTTAATGGAGTGTCAGGACAGGTTTCATCACCCAAATGTGTAGAAGCATAGATAATATGTTTGTTATCGGGTAAAAAATAAGAACATGTTGTTCTTCCCTTTCCAGTACTTACCATAGGTGGCGCGATGCTATCAGTAAATGTTTCATTAGCATTCATTAAAAACATTTGATCACAACCAACATTCCATTTCGTATTATTAGATTGAAAAACCAATTGTTTATCATCAAAACTCCAGTAGGCCTCAGCATTATCACCACCAAAGGTGACTTGTCTTATAGATTTAAAATGGGTTTCCTCAGGATATATTAATGGATTTTTTATTTCAGTAGATTCTAATGCTGATTCAGTACCAGTTTCCTCTGATTTTGACGTTTCATTTTTACAAGATGAAAATGAAATTAGTATAAGAAGTGTAAAGATGAATTTGTTCATAATAAAGAATTATAATAAGTGGCTTTTAATGCCTAATTTTGATCAAAAATAACATATAGTCATGAAAAATTGGATGTTTTTGTTTGTTTTAGCAGGATTTCTATCGTGTAAAAACGAATCTAATGTTACTGAAGGTAAATTAAAGTATGAAAACAAAATTAAAGAAGACGTTTCTTTTTTAGCTGATGATAAGCTCGAAGGCCGCCAAACTGGTACTGAGGGCGAAATCAAAGCTGCAGAATATTTAGTAAAACGATTTAAAGCTGCAGGTCTTCAACCAAAAGGAACGGATGGGTTTTTACAATCATTTTCATTTAAACCAAAAACAGATCCACATAGTGAAGTAGAATTCACTACCAATGCAGATAGCACAATAACCGGAAATAATGTTATTGGATATATTGATAACAATGCCAGTACAACGATTATTATTGGTGCACATTACGATCACTTGGGTTATGGCGGTGAAGGCTCATTATTTAGAGCGGAAGAAAAAGCAATACATAATGGTGCTGATGATAACGCCAGCGGTGTGGCAGTTCTTTTAGATTTAGCTACAAAGTTGTCTATTGATAATCAAAGTGAAGAAATTAAGGATAAAAACAATTATTTAATCATGGCTTTTTCTGGCGAAGAAATGGGATTATTGGGCTCTAATTATTTTGCAAAAAATCCAACGATTGATGCAGAATCTATTAATTATATGATTAATATGGACATGGTTGGAAGAATGAAAGCAGACAGCACATTAGCGGTTTATGGAACAGGAACTTCTCCAATGTTTAAGCAAACGATAAAAGCTAATAATGATAAGTTTAAAATAGTTGAAAATGAAAGCGGAGTTGGTCCAAGTGATCACACGTCTTTCTATCTAATTGATGTTCCGGTAATGCATTTCTTTACAGGTCAGCACGAAGATTACCACAAACCTGGTGATGATGCAGAAAAATTGAATTACGACGGAATGAATCTGATTTCAGATTACATTTACAACATTATTTTAGATTTAGATGATAATGGTGAATTGGCATTTAGAAAAACTAAAAATGAAAGTGAAGAAACACCGCGATTTAAAGTTGGTTTGGGTGTGGTGCCTGATTATTTATACGACGGTGAAGGAATGAGAATAGACGGAACAAGAGAAGATACTCCAGCGTTTAATGCAGGAATAGTAAAAGGAGATATCGTCATTAAACTTGGTGATAGTACTATAACAGATATGATGAGTTATATGCGTGCATTGTCGGTATTTGATAATGGCGATGAAGCTGATATTACATTAAAACGAGGTGAAAAAACAATTGAGACTAAGGTTAAATTCTAAGTAATGATAAAGACCAAACAGAAACTAATTACTAAAATTCATTTAGTTATTTCTGTTTTAATTGTTGTTCCTGTTGCGTTTTATTATGGCTTTAACCCAAGCTCAAAGTTCGATATATTTTTAGGAACAATAGATGAGCTAAATTTCTTTAAAGCTGTTATGGGTTTGTATTTAGGGTTTTCACTTCTATGGATTCTGGGCATTTTTAAAGCTGATTATTTAAAGCTAGCTTTGGTAACCAATCTTATTTTTATGCTTGGTTTGGCTTTTGGAAGAACGCTAAGTTTTTTTATTGACGGCATACCAACTCAAGCATATGTTTTAGGTGTTATAGGTGAATTCGTGCTTGGTTTGTATGGACTGTGGGTTTTGAAATATGTCAATGTCCACGATAAGAGTTTAGACTACAATTTTAAAAAACCTTAGCTTTGCCTCAAAATTTAAAACTTGGTTAAAATAGGCGACATAGAATTACCAGACTTTCCATTGCTTTTGGCACCTATGGAAGATGTTAGCGACCCACCGTTTAGAGCATTGTGCAAGGAGCAAGGTGCTGATGTGGTCTATACTGAGTTTGTAAGTAGTGAAGGTCTAATTCGTAATGCGGCAAAAAGCGTTATGAAATTAGACATCTACGAAAAAGAACGACCCGTTGGTATTCAGATTTTTGGTCACAATCTGGAAAGCATGTTGCAGACAATCGATATTGTAGAAAAATCGAATCCAGATATAATAGATATCAATTTTGGTTGCCCTGTTAAAAAAGTGGTTTCTAAAGGAGCGGGTGCCGGAATCCTAAAGGATATTTGCCTTATGGAAAAACTTACTGCTGAAATGGTAAAGCGCACCAATTTACCTGTAACCGTAAAAACCAGATTAGGATGGGATCATGACTCTATTAAAATTGTTGAGGTAGCTGAAAGACTTCAAGATGTGGGCTGTAAGGCTATTGCAATTCATGGTAGAACCAGAGCGCAAATGTATAAGGGTGACGCGGATTGGAAACCTATTGCTGAAGTAAAAAATAATCCCAGAATGCATATTCCTGTGTTTGGGAATGGTGACGTAAACACTCCCGAACGTGCTGTAGAAATGAGAGATTCTTACGGATTAGACGGAGCGATGATTGGACGTGCAACTATTGGCAACCCCTGGTTTTTTAAACAAGTGAAACACTTTTTTGAAACAGGAGAGCATTTATCGCCAATATCATTAGCAGATCGTGTTGAAGCCGCAAGACGTCATTTGCAAATGTCTATAGACTGGAAAGGTGAAATCCTTGGTGTTTTTGAAACCAGGAGACATTACACCAATTACTTTAAAGGTATTCCACATTTTAAAGAATACCGAATGAAAATGGTGACTAACGACGATTCTGCAGCTGTGTTTGCCGCTTTTGATGAGGTTTTAGAAAAATTTTCTGATTACCAGTTTACCACCTAATACTGAATTAACTGTCTTGTTATACGTTGGGAAGCTATTCTAGATGCAATAATTCCTAATGCAAAGATGGTGGCTAATACAATTAATACATTTATAAAATTTAGTAGAACAGGATAAGGTAACTCTGGTGTTAGCATAACCAAATCGAAAGATTGTTGTAAAAACACAATAATTAGCCCAATTGACACTCCAATAATTCCGCTTACAACAGTCATTAAGCTGCCTTGTAAAAAGAATATAGATTTTATAGTCTTGGTTTCTGCACCAATATTAAAAAGTGTATTCAATGATTTCTTTTTGTCTAAAATCATCATAATAATAGCACCAATTACATTAAATAAAGCAATTATAATAACCAGGGTGAATATAAGATAGATAGCGAGGTTTTCGGTATTTAACATTTTAAATAACGCATCATTGAGTTGCGCTCTGTTTTTAATAGTGAACCTATTAGAGAATGTAGTTTCTAATGTTGTTCTTATATCTGATTCGTCAACATCAGAATTTAGCTTTAACTCTAAAGCACTTAATTGTGCATCACTATAGTTTAGTAATGATTTTGCCAAGTTAATATCTGCAAAAACATATTCATTATTTAATTCCTCATTAATATTAAAAAGACCAACATTATTAACATACGTAGAATTGTATGCACTTTTCAAAGAACTGATTTGGCCTTTACCGGGTTTTGGCACATATATCGATAGTGGTTTTAAATAATCAAAAACACCAAAGGATAAGTTATTAGAAATTCCCCAACCAGAAACCACATCGTTACTTTTAGGTGCTATCCAATTACCTTTAGTGACCATAGAATCTATATTGGTAACTTTAAGATAGTTAGAATCCACTCCTTTTAGAGTTGCTAATAGATTTTTGTTTTCAGTTTTAAGAATAACACGTTCTTCAATTATTTTTGAATAAGATGCAATTCCGTCAATAGCGTTTAACTTAGAGATATCATCTTCAGAAAATAAAAAGGATTTACCTTCTGTTGGTATTAATTTTAAATCGGGATCTACAAAAGAAGAGAATTGTAGACTATAATCTTTTAATCCTGCGAAAACAGATAACACAATAAAAAGTGCAGCTGATGCAATTATCACACCACCAGAGGCAATAAGTGTCATTATATTTATAGCATTATTACTGCTTTTAGAAAACAGGTAACGTTTTGCTATATATAAAGGAAAATTCACTTAAGATTTTTTTCGCTTACCTAACAAATCTGGATTTTCAAGAGGGTTGTCTTCACCTTTAAGTGAACGTTCAATACCATCAATATATTCTAAAGAATCGTCAATAAAAAATTCGAGTTGTGGCATACGTCTTAGTTGGTGACGCGTACGTTGAGACAATTCATGCCTAATTAATGGCTTATTAGACCTAATACCCTCTAATAAGGGTTGTGCTTCTTTATTGGGGAAAATACTAAGATAAACTTTCGCTACTGACAAATCTGTAGTGACATTGACTTTACTAACAGAGATGATAACACCTCGCAGACCACCATCAGTTGCTGCCTTTTGCAATACCTCAGCCAAGTCTTGTTGGAGAATGCCTCCTATTTTTTTTTGTCTTTGTGTTAACTCTTCCATTATGACTTATAAATATCTAATCTTTGCAAAAGTAGAGGATATTTAAGGATTATAGTATTTTTATATAACAAAAATCATGTTTTATAATCATAAGAATACCGTAATTGCGGTCTCTAAATAACGTTTTAATGAGAAAAATTGAACACATTGGTATAGCAGTAAAAGATATTGAGAATTCTAATCAGCTTTTTGCTAGTTTATTCGGAAAAGAACATTATAAAATTGAAGAAGTTGAAAGTGAAGGTGTTAAAACTTCCTTTTTTAAATGTGGGCCTAACAAAATTGAACTGTTACAGGCAACAAATGAAAACAGCCCAATAGCAAAGTTTATTGAGAAGAAAGGCGAGGGAATCCACCATATAGCTTTTGCAGTAGACAATATTGAGGAGGAAATAAAAAGATTGACCAAGGAAGGTTTTGAAATGATTCATAAAGTTCCAAAGAAAGGAGCCGATAATAAAATAATAGCTTTTCTACATCCAAAATCCACAAATGGTGTTTTGATTGAACTATGTCAAGAAATTGACAATTAAATTGAATTAATTTTCTTGTGGAGTATTAAAATATGTGGTAATATTGCACACTCTTTATTAATAAAAGAGATTGACACTAGTCAATGGTCCCATAGCTCAGTTGGTTAGAGCACCTGACTCATAATCAGGTGGTCCTTGGTTCGAGCCCAAGTGGGACCACAATCATTAAGAAAGACTTTAGTATTCTCTAGGGTCTTTTTTTTATTGAGGGGTTTTAAGGCGAGAAGTTTATCCTGAGCGCAGTCGAAGGGAGTCCAAGTGGGACTACTTTTTAAAAGCGTAAAGCCTTAATAATATTTAATTATTAGGGCTTTTTTGTGCTTTATAATATCTACCAACACAAATGAAGTGTAATCTATAAATTCTATTTATTTAAAATTTGATTAATTTTCCCCAACGGACCACCCCAACCATTTAGATTTCCCACTCTATTCCAAGGAACATGAGCAGGTCCAGAAAAGTATTGATCTATTTCTTCTTTAGTTAAACCTAAATTCTCAAATACACGAGCTAAAATAGCTTCGTGTGCTCCTCCAATTAATGGCATATTAATACCATGCATTGTCATCCAATCTATTACTTTTTCCCAACGATTCCAATCCCAATATGCTGTTGTATAACCATGTGTTACAACATTGAAATAATATCTAAACTGATATGGAGTTTCTATTGTTCTTACCGCAGAAAGTAATTTTTTTTGAAATTTCTATTTTAGATCCTGCCCAACTAATTATGCTATTGCATTCATTTTTAAGATAATCATAAGTTCCGCGAACCAGTGCTACTGTCGAATTACCATTTATATGGACTTTATTTCCAACATTAGAAATAGAAAACTCATCTAACTTTGACTCGTTTGGAACTAGCTCAAACTCAAAACCTTTTAGATTTTCTAATCCAATAGTTCTTTCAAAAACATTTAATACTGCTTGTTCTTTTTTACTCACCTCATCTCTATTCTTACAAGAAATAAGTATAAAAACTAAGATTATTATTGAATGCTTTTTAATTGACCTCATAAGTTCTATTCTTAATTTAATCTAATGTGAATTATACAGTAAGCCTCTTATTTTTCTGATGATAATACTGTAAGAAAGTCATTGTTTCTAACTACTATTATTCCCTTATTGGCTCCTTTGCCAAGTGAAATCTGTTTCATTTTTTTTACATCACCATCAATATAAACTCCGCTCTCCTTAGCAGAAATAGGATTAAGGATTGCATTCATATTGCCCTTTAATAATAAACCAATACCAGCATCATTTCTGGTAGTTTCTATTTCTGATTGGTACAAATTACCTGCACTAATAACATCAAGAAATCCATCATTATCAAAATCTTCAATACAGAAATCATTTATTGATGATACTTGAGCTTGGCTTGGCAACTCTATTAGTTTAAATGTGCCATTTCCTTCATTTTCTAAATAGGCTGAAGCGAAGGTATCTGCCCTTAAGTATTTTGCATTGTTCAATTTTTCCACACCATAAACGTCTGCCAAATTAGCTGAACCAAATGCATTATAAGTTGGAAACTTTTCTTTTATAAATGGCATTTGATTAGACGAACATTCGCGTCCACGAAGTGGAAATAAATCTCCTTGATTATAGTATCCAAGTACGACATCATTTGTGCCGTTATCATCAAAATCAGCACCATACACAGCAAAAGGCTCTAAGGTAGAAGCCTTATATTTATAGTTTAAACCTAAGTTACCTACTATATAATCTTGATCTCCATCATTATCGAAATCTGCCGCCTCAATTGCATTCCACCAACCTGAAGTGTTTTCTAAATTAGTCGTAGTTTTTTCAAATACACCTCCTTTGTTTTTTAAAAATGTTATTGCCATCCATTCTCCAACGACTATTAAATCGGTTTGACCGTCTAAGTCAAAATCTGTCCATATTGCATCCGTAACCATTCCAAAATTAAAATCGTTTTGGGTGCTTATTTCAAATTTCCCATTATTGTTTGTTAATAGTACACTCGATTGTGAATGTGGATATTTTTGAGGATGTAAGCGGCTGCCGACAAAAAGATCTAAATCACCATCATTATCATAATCAAATTCTCGGACACAACTTCCGCTAATATTCAGTTTTGGTAATACTTGGTTAGATTTTGTAAACTCACCACCTTCATTTAGATAAATTCTATCTTGGTACATAGTGTGATTTACTTTCCATTCATTTCCTCCACTAACTACGTACAAATCTAAATCGGAATCTCCATCTACATCAAAAAAAATAGCATCTACATCTTCATATACATTTTCTTTTTTCCAAAGAGAACTTTGAGATTTTTTGAATTTCACCCCTTCAGTTTGAAGATATAACATTGCTGAGTTCCCTTTAGATCCGCCAATAAAAAAATCATCTAGACCATCATTATTAACATCACCAACTGCTAATGCAGGACCAAATTGAGACATCTTATGAGGCAATAAACTTTCTAAGGCATAGTCATTATAATCATTTTCGATATGTCTAACATTATGAAGATCTAATTGCTCTGTAACATCTTTAAATACAGTTTTATTCTTCTTAGAATTGAATGTGTCATTTGTGGCTTTATTATAATCTAAAACTAATTCGGTGTTTGCTTTAATGTCTTTTAATAATTGTTGTTTACCATCTGGCCAAATTACTTTAAGATCTACAATTTTATTCGCTTGCCCTAACCCAAAATGTAATCGAGGATTAACAGAAGACTGATACCCTCTAGTAGGATAGTTTTCTTGAATCTGATTACCTCTTTCTGTTTCAATTTTCACAGTTGCGCCTACTCCAAACGGATTCAATCGGCTTCCTTTAAAACCTATTGTTAAAAAATTGTTTTCAGAATTATTTTTATGCAAAGTTGCTGGCTCGTCTATATTATTAATAACTAAATCTAGATCTCCATCATTATCAAAATCAGCATAGGCAGATCCATTAGAAAACGTAGGAGTTTCAATTCCCCAATCTCTATTAGATTTGCTAAAACTTAAATCTCCGTTGTTTTTATAAATATAATTGGTTGTTTTTCTTTGAGGTGTTTCCTTTACTAGCTCTATAATGACATCAGACATTTTTTCACCATTCTTCTGAGCCTCTTCTATCCGTTTGAGCTTGTATTTTCTGAAATCATTATTTCTAAAATCTCGTTTTAATCCATTGGTAATAAATAAATCTTTTAACCCATCATTATCAAAATCTGCGAACAACGGACTCCAGCTCCAATCTGTATTAGAAATACCAGACATATGCGCTATATCACTGAACATATTTTGCCCATTATTCATCTGGAGAGTATTGAACATATACTGATAATGAAACCCTCCATTAACGGCTAATTCAAAAACTTCGGGATTCATACCACTCATACTGGTTTTAATTCCAAAGTTGTCTTCCGCAACCATATCTAGAGTCATCACATCTAATAATCCATCATTATTAAAATCGGCAATGTCTGTTCCCATCGAGAAATTAGAAACATGTTTAAAGGAATCTTTTAATCCTTCTGTAAAAGTACCATCTTGATTATTATAATATAGATAATCATGCTCCACATAATCATTAGAAACATAGATGTCTGGCCAACCATCTTGATTTAAATCACCAATAGATACACCTAGACCAAAACCCAAAGGGTTGCCAATTATTCCTGCTTTTTTAGAAATATCGAAGAACTTTCCGTTATCATTTTGGTATAATTTATCACCTACAAATTCATCTTCTTTATTTTTGAAACTTTCAGGATTATTAGTGTTTACTGGAGATACATTATGATTAAGTAGAAACATATCTAAATCACCATCTTTATCAAAATCAAAGAAAGAAGCTTGGGTACTATAACCAGAAAAATTTAATCCGTATTGCCCAGCTAACTCAGTAAATGTTCCGTTTTTATTATTCAGAAACAATTCGTTTTGTCTGTTTTCTGCCTTTCCCTTACCTGATTTACAAACATAAATATCTAGCCAACCATCAGCATTAATATCTACCATTGTTACTCCTGTTGTCCATCCAAACGAGCCTTTGACTTTAGCACTTTCTGTAATATCTTTAAATTGAAAATTCCCTTTATTTAAAAAGAGTTTATTACTTTTTAGATTTGAAGTAAAATAAATATCCGCTAACCCATCATTATTTATATCACCAACCGCAACACCTCCTCCATTGTAAAAATACTCATATACCATGCTATTCATGGCACTACTTTCAGGTATTTCATTTATAAAATTTAAACCACTTACATCAGCGTTTACTTCGCTAAATAATGTAGAACTTACAGTTTCTGTTATAAGGTTTTCTTCATCCGTACCGTCATTGCATGATATTATTATCATACTTAACATAAAGATTAAAATTTTTGTAAAATGGCAATATTTAATCATTTAAATAATGTTTTAACAAATATAAAAAACACCTAGAAATTTTAATCTCTAGGTGTCTCTGCAATTAATCAACTCAAAACAAATCAATAATTATTTTGTTACCAACCTGGATTTGGATCTAAATTGGTATTTATATTTATTTCTTGTAATGGAATAGGGAACACAACATGCTTGTCTTGAAAATTCTCTGCAAATGGCTTGTTGTGATTAGATAACGTTGTACCTATTGCTTCTGTAGCCGTACTACCACGATGCCATCTGTACAAATCGAACCAGCGGATCCCAAACTCCATAGCAAGTTCTACAGGACGCTCATGATGACGTATTTGTGTACGTAGTTCTTCTTTGGTCATTGATCCTAATGGTGCAGCACCACCTCGTAACCTTACAATGTTAACTTGGTCGATAGCTAAAGGTGTACTGCTATTTTCGTTTAAAGCTTCTGCATACATTAATAAAACATCAGCATAACGAATTACAGAAATATTAGATCCATTATAGAAGTTTTCATCTGCATTAAAAGCGTACTTCTTAAAGTATTTAGGATGATTTAAATCTCCTGCAACACTAGTATACGTTTCATTTTGCCCAGAATCTCTACTATACATTTCAGAATTAGGATCATCAAAGAATATACTTTCATAAACACGATCACTAATATCTCCACCTGTAGTTAAATCTGTTTGCATTTCATCAACTATCCATTGTGAAGGGTAAAACAATTCCCATCCACCAAAAGCATAAGGTGATACTTGAAAATTTAAAACTTGACGCTCATCATTTCCATTAGAACGATCGCCAGTAAACTGAATTTCAAAAACACTTTCATTTCCATTTTCAGCTAATCCGTTGAAGTTATCAGCATAATTTGGTAATAACGAATATCCCATCCCAGTAACCTCTTGTAATTTGGTTTCAGCCTGACCCCATTTTTCTTGAAACAAGTAGACTTTCCCTAATAATGCCTTTGCCGCACCTCGAGTAGCTCTTCCTTTCCATTCTGAAGAATAACTTGTTGGTAAATCTACCTCTGCTTCAGAAAGATCTGTTTCAATTTGTGTCCAAACTGCCGTAGGAGCAGCTTGATTTGGAAACAAATTTTCCAATTCACCACTAAACGTAGTTACAAGTGGCACATTTTCAAAACCAGTTACTAACCAAAAATAGTAGTATGCTCTTAAGAATTTGGCTTCAGCAACAAGTCCTTTTTTAGTCTCATCAGAAAGTGCTTCCATATTAGGCACTTGTTGCAACATCTGATTTGCTCTACCAATTCCTGCATAGCTCGCTTTCCATACACTAAATGGTCCACTTTCTTCAGTAGTGTTTGTAAAACTTGCTAAAGAACGGCCATAAGTTTCTGCAGTATTGTTCTCTACATCGTCCGCTCTGTAAGCCATAGACGTGTATATCTCTTCAAAAAATTCCCATTTACTACCACTAGAACTCTGCATTGCTGCATAAGTTGCGGTTAAAGCTTGCATGGCATGGTCTTCTGTTTGCCAAAAACTTTCTTCTGTTAAAACTTCTTTATTATCAACATTAATAAAATCATCGTTACATGAATTTAAAAATCCTATAAAGAATATTGCTACAATTATATATTTAATATTTTTCATTATACTTTTTTTAAATTTAGTTTACATTGAAATATTTACACCTAAGATAAATGACTTTGATAATGGATAAAACCCTCTATCCACTCCTCTAGTAAATGTCCCTCCATTTGCAAGTCCTGGATCGAACCCTGAATAATCTGTAATTGTAAACAAATTATTAGCAGTTATATATACTCTAGCGTTAGTCATTGATAATTTAGAAGCTAAATCATCTGGTAGTGTATAACCTATCTGAATGTTTTTTAGTCTAAAATAAGACCCGTTTTCTAAGAAATAACTAGATGGTCTAATATTGTTGTTAGGATCGCCAAACACATTTCTTGGAATATTACTTCCTGTGTTTTGTGGTGTCCATGCGTTAGTTAAATCTGACGACATATTATTTCTGTCTGTTCTATATAACCACATCTTTACACCGTTATAAATTTTGTTGCCTTGTGTACCTTGAAAGAACAAACTCGCATCAAAGTTTTTATATTTAGCATTAAAATTTAAGCCATACTCAAAGTCTGGTAAACCACTTCCCATATAACGTTTATCTTCATCTCCTAAAGAACCATCTCCACTTACATCTTTAAACCTGAGGTCACCTGGTTGTGCATCTGGCTGAACTCCATGTGCATCAATTTCCGCTTGATTTTGAAATATCCCGTCAGCTTCAAATAAATAGAAACGTCCAATTTCTCCACCAACCTCAGTTCTTGTTGTAGGGAAGTTATTAAATTCTATAAATCCATCAGTGAAAGATTCATTTGCAATACCTAGCTTTGTAACCTTGTTTTTAGAACTACTTATGTTGGCTGTTACGTCAAAATTAAAATCTTTGTCTAAATCACTATTATAACTAAGCGATAATCCCCATCCTTTGTTTTCTAAATCACCACCATTTGTTAATGGAAATGATGTTATACCAGATGTAGCTGGAATAGGAACAGACACCAACATATCTGTTGTATTAGAAATAAAATAATCAAACGTTGCTTTAATGCTATTGTTCAATAGGCCCAAATCAAGTCCAATATTAGTTGTTGCCGTTTCTTCCCATTGAATATCTGGAGTAGGTAATGAGTTTGCAATAGCACCAACTAAAACATTTTGGCTAACCCCTTCTCCGAACGGGTAATTTAATTGTTGCCCTCCCGAACCTATCCTAGCTAAGAATAAGTGTTCTCCAATAAGTTGGTTCCCTAAGGTTCCATAACTAAATCTAGGTTTAATTTGACTAAATAGATCAGATTCAAAGAAATCCTCCTTATGTAACGCCCAACCTAAAGATACCGAATAAAAAGTACCGTACTTGTTATCTGGTCCAAATCGAGATGAACCATCTCGTCTGATACTAGTTTGTACATAGTACTTTTTAGCAAAATCGTAATTAAGACGACCAAAATAAGATTGTAATGTGCTGGTAGAATTAAAACCATAAGACGATTCATCTCCAATACCAGCTCCTAATGCTTGCAATTGGTCTGATGCTAATGTATTGTTTGATCCACCAACTGATCTAAATTGACTTTTTTCTCTAGAAACACCTAATAATACATCTACATCATGATCTCCAAACTGCTTACGGTAATTTAAAGTGTTATTCAACGTCCATTCGTTTGTTCTTGATCTAGATTCATCTAACAATGGATTATCATTAGTGGATTGTGGACCAAAATCATATGTTGGTAGAAAAAATGAAAAATGCGTGTTCTCTACATTTGCCCCATATTGAAATTGATAGTTTAAACCTTCAATAATTTCTAATTTAGCAGCTATATTAAATTGCATATAATCATTTTGATCTGTTCTATCTGTAATTTCAGCTTCACCAATTGGATTACCAGAACCTAATCCATCTGCTGGTGTAGCAAATCCGTTGATTGAATTTGAATCATAAATAGCCTTATGTGGCAATTGAGAATAAATATCTAAGAACGGAGAGAAACTTGCGTTACCACCACCAATAGGTTCAAAAATTCCACGAGTATTTTCTCTAGTATAACTTAAACCTGGAGAAATTTTCAATCTATCATTAAATAGTTTGAAATCCATATTAAGACGTGTATTAAGTCTATCGAAATCTGTATTTACTACAGTTCCTGAATTATCAAAATAACCTGCAGAAAAGATGTAATTCATTTTTTCTGTTCCGCCAGAGACTCCAATATCATGTTTTTGTTCAAAGGCATTGTCTATATACTCACCAACCCAATCAGAATCAGAATACTGTGCTCCATTTGTTAAATAAGGTGCAGGTGTAACTCCTGCATTAGTATATGCTTCTAGTTTAATTGCATCGTGTTGACTTCTATTGGCAACACTAACATTATCTTTTACAGATTGTGTACTAATATAAGAACCGATAGTAACTCTTGGTTCACCAGATTTACCACGTTTTGTAGTAACAATTACAACTCCATTTGATGCTCTAGAACCATATATAGTTGCTGCAGAAGCATCTTTTAATACACTTATATTTGCAATATCTGCTGGATTAACATAAGAAAGATCTCCCGGAATTCCATCAATTACAAATAAAGGATTGTTATTTCCGATAGTTCCTAAACCTCTAATTCTTATTACCGGATCACTTCCTGGCGCACCAGATGCAGCCGAAACGTTAACACCTGCTGCTTGTCCTTGTAATGAACTTGCAACACTAGATGTTGGGATTTTTTGAAGCTCAGCAACATCAACTGATGTAATTGCGGCGGTCACTTCTTCTTTTTTCTGAGTTCCATATCCAACTAAAACTACTGCGTCTAAACTCTCCGCACTTTCTTCTAAAGAAACATTTATAGTTCTTTGATCACCAACAACAATTTCTTGAGTTGAAAACCCTAAATAACTATAAACTAAAATAGATTGACTGTTGGGAACTTCAATGGTATAATTTCCTTCAAAGTCAGATTGAACTCCAATGGTTTGATCGCTTTTAAGAGTAACCGATGCACCTGGTAGTGGTACTCCTGAATTGTCGGTAATAGTTCCGTTTACTTCAATGCTTTGAGCAAAAGCATTATTGGTAAACCCAAACGTTGCAAACATAAAAAGCAATAAAAACAGACCTCTAAAAGTGCCGTTTTGATTTTTTAATTGTTTTTTTTTCATATTGATTAGTTTATTGATTAGTCTCAGCTCATTTTAATTTGAGCAAATGATTTAAGTTATCTCAAATATGGTATTATTTTGAGATACAACCTTAAAAACTACCTTTACTTAACCTTTACATTATTCTTAAACCACTCTTTATTAGCGGAATTAAAATTCAATGTAACCCTAAACAAAATAATGTATGAATATGATAAAAAAGGGAATGTCTTATTAGTTTTAATAAACCTATCACGGTTAAAAGAACTTTAAATGCTATTAAAAGTTTAGATGTTTTCTAAAAAATTAACTAAATTTTCTTTTTTCTCTAAGCTTAGTTTTTTTCTTAACCTGTGTCTCCCAATTTCTACAGAATTTAAAGAAATATTATTAAGATTTGCAATTTCTTTTGAGCTTAGTTTAAGCTTAACCTGCACCGCTAATTGTATATCTTTATTAGTTAAATGAGGATATTTTTTCTTTATTCTATATAAAAAATCACTTTGCAATGTTTCCACATTTGTATGGAACCTCTGAATATCTTCATTAAAATCGAACTTAAATGTAAACTCTTTTACAAGATTATTAATGTCTTTTTTCAGTTGGTTAATATCTGTGAAATTTAAACTCTTAAATGATTTTGTTAGATCTTTATAAATTGAGGTTCTCTGCGATATAAATAAGGCTAAATTTGTTAATTCCTTTTTACGGAATTCTAGTTTGTGTTCAAGGTTCTCCCTAAGTAAAGACTGTGTTTTTAGTTTTTCTTTAGACAATCTATTGCGTTGAACGTAGAAGGCTTTTCGCTTTTTCATGTTACTCCATAAGTACAGAATTATCAAAATTGCGATTACAGCCAATAGTATGGAACCTATTAATATATATTTTCGTTTTTGTGTTTCTAAATTACGTTGTTGTTCTAAAATTTTTATTTCAGATTCTTTACGCTCTGCCTCATAAAGAATTCTCATTTCAGCCAGTTTCTCACTTTTATTACTAGTGAAAATCTCGGCTTTTCCATCTTCGTATTTCTTATATGATTCAAATGCCTTTTTGTAATTACCTATAGCTAAATAATATTCAGAATATATTCTGTCATTTTCAACAATCCATTCTTTATTACCTACAAGACTATCCGAAATAAGACGTGCTTCTTCAATAAGTTTAAAACACTGAGTGTAATCTCCTAGTTTTAGATTAACAATTGCAAGTTCATTTAATATTACTGCTTTATTTTGAACATCTTTAATTTCGTTAGAAATAACCAATGAAGAGTCTAAAAACTCTTTTGCGGACTCCAACTCACCGGTTTTACGGTAACATAGCCCCAAGTTTGTCATAGTTTCAGCAATTCTATCCTTATTATTAAACGCTTTTTTTAATTCTAAAGATTTTCTAAAATAAGACAATGCTAATTGACAATTTTTCTTTTTATCATAAATTAATCCTATACTATTGTAGCTGTATGCAATACGCTGTTTGTCATTTATCTTTTCATGTATACCGAGAGTTTCCATATGATACTCTAAAGCTTTATCGTAATAACCTATATCATAATACAGCCATCCTAAGGTTCTTAAAGTAAAAGCTAAATCGTAGTCTCCTCCAATTTCTTTGCGTATTTCAAGCGATTGCAACCCTAATTGCAAGGCTTTATCATAAATATCATTAAACAAATAACCTTGACATAAATTAATTAGTGCAAGTCCTTCCTGATTTTTACTGTTAAATTCTTGAGATAGTTGTAATGCTTCTGTCGCATATTTAATAGTGCTATCTGGATTAATAGACCAATAAATCTCGGCGATTCTATTTAACAAAGGAATTCTTTCTTCACCAAAAGATTTTGGTAACACTAATAAAAGGCTGTCTAATTCTACCTGAGAATCGCTAGGATTTTCATCCCAAATGTTAGTTTGAGCATATGTTGAAAAACTAAAAAGAAATACGATAAATAATACATTCTTCATAATGGTAACAAAAATGATTAATATTGAATTATTTGACTTGTAAGGTAAAGTAAAGGTAATTTTTAGAGTAATTATAAAAATTATTCGGAATTTGTTTCTTAAATAATTTAATTTTAGATCCTATCTAATTATTTATTAGCTAAGACTTCGAAATCACAGATATTTCAAACCATCAAAATGAATAGAATTTTTCAATCTTTACTTGGATTAGTAATACTTACTTGTGTAGCATGTAAACAACAGACAGATACAAAAATTAGTACTTCATTAAATTATCTGAATAATAGCCAGAACATACTAGATTTCGGCATCTCACCTAAACACAAATATGATAGAGATGGTTTAATGTACTCTGACCAAGGTGCATGGTTTGCCTATGGCTTACAAGATTCTACTCAAGATGTTATTGGGTTTTCAGGTCCATTTTTAATGACTCAACAAAATGGCACTTGGAGTAGTAGAAACTTAACAGGACTAAAAATCACTAACCAAAAACTCGAATTAAATTCGACTCGTTCCTTCAATAGCCATTTAGAACAACTTTTTAAAAACACAGAAATCAGTGTTGCACAATACCTTACTTACATCTCAGGTCATACGGCAATAGTAAAGTCTGAGATTACTAATACTTCTGACACTAATTTAGAATTACAAATTAATTGGGGAAATCAACCAATATTGGCTGATAGTCTATCGCTTACTAGTAACAAAAATGAGTTGACGATTACATCAAAATTAAGCACAGCAATAGGTCATATTCTTTTTCCTAAAAACACAATTATATCAACTACGGATAGTACCTATATTACAAATCAACGATTGATTAATTTAAAACCTAATGAAACTAAATCAGTCGTAGTTTCTCAATCATTCATTTTTCCAGAATACGGATGGACGGACGAATTAAAGCTCATAAAAAAAGTAAATTTCGATTCAATTTTAGAAACTCGGAAAACAGAAAAAAACGACCAACTCAATGCATTAATAAAAAAGCGAAAACCTCAGTTCAACGATAGTATTTATGGACAAGTGTTAACGAAAGCACATTTAACACTTCAAAATAATTGGCGTGTTCCAGCAGGTGAAATAAAATACGAAGGATTATTTCCTAGTTACCACTATGTTTGGTTTAATGGTTTCTGGTCGTGGGACTCATGGAAGCATTCTGTTGGACTTTCGCATTATGATACAAGATTAGCAAAAGAACAAATTAAATTAATGTTCGATTTTCAATTGGATGATGGATTTATAGTTGATTGCGTGTATAGAGACACACTTATTGAACCACATAACTGGAGAGATACAAAACCACCTTTGTCTGCTTGGGCTGTTGCAAAAATCTACGAAAAAGACAAGGATATTGAGTTTGTAAAGTACATGTACCCAAAACTAAAAAAGTACCATAACTGGTGGTATAACAAACGTGATCACGACCAAGATGGTATTTGCGAATATGGATCTACCGATGGAACAGCAATTGCATCAAAATGGGAAAGTGGAATGGACAATGCTATACGATTTGATGAAATTGAAATGCTAAAAAATTCTGAAGGTGCGTATTCTATGAATCAAGAAAGTGTTGATTTAAATGCTTACTTATATGCTGAAAAATTATTCTTGGCAGATTTGGCAGATGCGTTAAAGTTAGATGATTCTAAAGACTACAGAAAAGATGCTGAAGCATTAAAAATCAAAGTGCAAACCCAATTTTACGACTCAGAAGATGGATGGTTTTACGACACCAATATAGATGGGGATAAATTTATAAAAGGAGAAGGTAGCGAAGGTTGGACTGCGCTTTGGGCAAAAGCAGCAACGCAAGAACAAGCCGAAGCAGTTAAAAACCGTATGATGAATCCAGAAAAATTCTTTACTCATGTGCCTTTTCAAACCATGAGCGCAGACCATCCTAAATTTGATCCATTAAAAGGCTATTGGAGAGGACCCAATTGGTTTGACCAATCTTATTTTGGAACAAAAGGATTACGTAATTATGGATTTAATGAAGAAGCAGATAAAGCGACTGTTCAAATTTTAAAAGGTGCAGAAGGATTATTAGATAAAGGAATGTCAATTAGAGAAAATTATCACCCATTAACTGGAAAAGGTGGTAACGCCAAAAACTTTAGCTGGAGTGCTGCACATATAATAATGATGTTATTAGATGAATAAATATTCAGACATTAAAATATCAAATACACAAGCTGAACAAATTTTAGTTAAGCTTTTTGGTTTTTCTGGAAGCGCATCAGAATTACCTGGTGAAGTCGATTTTAATTTTAGAATTAAAGTAGAAACTGGTGATGGGTATATTTTAAAAATATCGCGCCCAGATGAAGATGATAATTATTTGGATTTCCATCAAAAATTACTTCAACATGTAGAAACTAATGGCACAAATTTAATTGCACCACAAGTCGTAAAGGATCTTAATAACAATATTATTTCTGAGATTACGGATGATAATGGAACTATAAGAAAAGTACGATTACTAACTTGGGTTCCTGGTCGTATTTGGAGTAGCGTTAATCCGCAATTAGATAATCTTCGATTTAGTCTTGGTGAACAATGTGGACTGCTTACACAAGCGCTTAAAGGATTTGATCATAAAGAAGCACATCGAGAATTTGTTTGGGACGTTGCACAATCCTTATGGACAAAGGAACATTTACACCTTTTTTCGGGAAAAGAAAAAGAAATAATTTCATTTTTCATTGATCAATTTATATCTAATAAATCAAGTTATGATCAACTTCGAAAAGCTGTCGTCCACAATGATGCTAATGATAATAATGTAGTTGTTTCGTCTGAATTAATTGACCCAAAAGTTAAAGCTGCTATTGATTATGGCGATGCCATGCATACACAGATTATTAATGATGTCGCGATTGCTTGTGCATATGCAATAATGAATCATAATGATGCTTTAGATGCAGCATTACCTCTAGTTTCTGGTTACCACTCTACATTTGCATTACAAGAAGAAGAACTGGCGCATTTATACAATGCTATAGCAATGCGCTTAATAATTACAGTAACAAAGTCTGCAATTAATAAAATTAAAGAACCTGATAACGAATACTTACTTATTAGCGAAAAACCTGCATGGGAAGTATTAAAAAAATGGTTCGAGGTAAGTCCTGATTTTGCTCATTATAGTTTTCGTATTGCTTGTGGTTACACGGCACATCCAGACGAAGAAGCATTTAAAATCTGGGCTGCAACACAAAATTTAAACATATCTGATTTATTGCCTTCAGCACCTAGTGATGATATAAAACTAATAGACCTCAGTGTTTCAAGTACTTGGATAGGGCACGAATTTGAATTTAATGATGTCGATTATTTTCAATTCAAAATAGAAAAACTACAGCAACAACATCCTAAAAAAGTGTTGTCTGGTGGGTATTTAGAACCACGTCCAATTTACACATCAACAGCTTATGATAAAATAGGTAATAAAGGTCGAGAAAGTAGATCCATTCACTTAGGAATAGATGTATGGCTTCCTGCACATACTTCAGTACACGCCATGTTTGATGGTGTAGTTATTACAGCAGTTAATGATGCTGGCGATAAAGAATATGGTGGATTAGTTATTCTTAAACATAAAACAAAAGACTTTACATTTTACACACTCTATGGTCACAATACCGTTGCAAGTGCAACTAAACATAATATTGGTGACATTATTAAAAAAGGTGATAAAATTGTTGAATTAGGAGACTCCAAAGAAAACGGAAACTGGGCACCTCATCTTCATTTTCAAGTAATATTATCTATGCTTAATTATAAGAAAGATTTTCCAGGTGTAGCTTATTTTAATCAAGTTGATGTTTGGAAAGGCATTTGTCCAAATCCAAATTTAGTATTTAAATCGAACGCACTACAGGCTACCAACACTGCAACTAATGAAGATTTAATTTCTTATCGCAAACAGCATTTAGGCAAAAGTTTAAGTCTTCAATATAAAACACCAATTAAAATGGTTCGTGGAGATGGTCCTTATTTAATGGATCAGTATGCAAGAAAGTATTTAGACACTGTAAACAATGTGGCGCATGTAGGACACGAGCATCCTAATGTAGTAAAAGCAGGTCAAAAACAAATGGCTTTAATTAATACTAATTCTCGCTATCTACATGATAACATCAACAATTTAGCGAAGGAAATTCTCGAAACCCTTCCACCCGAATTAAGTGTATTACATTTTGTAAATTCTGGTAGCGAAGCTAACGAACTTGCTATTAGAATGGTAAAGGCCACAACTGGTGAGCGAGATATTATTGCTTCAGAAGTAGGTTATCATGGAAATACCAATATGTGTGTTGATATTTCTTCTTATAAATTTGACGGAAAAGGTGGCTCTGGTGCTCCAGAATACACTCATATTTTTCCATTGCCAGATGCATTTAGAGGAAAATATAGAGGTGAAAATTCAGGTGAAAAATATGCTGATGAAGTTCAAAAATGTATTGAACAAATTCAGAAAAAGGGTCGTAACGTAGGAGCCTTTATTATTGAGCCTATAATTAGTTGTGGCGGACAAATTGAGCTCCCTCCAGGATTCTTAACTAATGCATATAACTATGTTCGCAAAGCTGGGGGTCTATGTATTTCTGATGAAGTGCAAGTTGGTTGTGGTCGTATAGGAAAATCGTTTTGGGGTTTTCAATTGCATAATGTTGTTCCTGATATTATAACTATTGGAAAGCCATTAGGAAATGGTCATCCTTTAGCAGCTGTAGCCTGTACCCAAGAGGTTGCTGATAAATTTGCAAATGGCATGGAATACTTCAACACTTTTGGAGGAAACCCAGTGTCTTGCGCTATTGGAGCAGCAGTTTTAAAAACAATTAAAAGCGAGAAACTTCAAGAAAACGCACTTGAAGTTGGAGAGTATTTAAAAGAAGAATTACAAAATCTTGCTCAAGAATTTTCAATTATTGGAGACGTGCGAGGGCAAGGGCTATTTTTAGGAATAGAGCTTGTCGATTCTAAAATGAACCCATTAGCAAAACAAACAGATTACCTAGCTAATCGAATGAAAGACTATGGTATTTTAATGAGTACTGATGGTCCAGATTATAATGTTATTAAAATTAAACCTCCTATTGTATTTAATAAGGAACATGCGCAAGAATTATTGCATTATTTAAAAAAGGTCCTAAGTGAAGACTTTATGACATCTTTAAACTAAAAACAACAACATGAAATTAAACTATACCATCATACTCATTACTTTATTTCTTTTTTCAAGTTGTAATCAAGAACCTTTACCAGAAGTCCCAGAACAAACATTTCATTATAATCATGAAATATTTGAAGAGAACAAATTAGCTCCCAGAGCAACCTTTTTTGCATTTGAAGATGCAAGTTTACAGGATAAGGAAAAATCACAACGATTTAAAAGCTTAAATGGAGAATGGACATTTAATTGGGTTAAAGATCCTAAGCAACGACCAAAGACTTTTCAAAACATCAATTATGATGATAGTGATTGGACCTCAATCAAGGTGCCTGCAAACTGGGAAGTTGAAGGTTTTGGTAATCCAATATACTTAGATGAAAGATATCCATTTACAACTAAATGGCCAGATGCACCAACAGATTATAATCCTGTTGGCACCTATAGAAAAACTATTGAAATAGACGACGCTTTCTTAAACGAGGATATAATATTACACTTTGCTGGTGCAAAATCAGCAATGTATTTATATATCAATGAACACTATGTTGGTTACTCGCAAGGCAGTAAAACACCAGCAGAATTCAATATTTCTAAATATTTAAACGCTGGTAAAAATCTAATTGCTATCCAAATGTATCGCTGGAGTGATGCTAGCTATTTAGAAAGTCAAGATTTTTTACGATTAAGTGGTATTGAACGAGATGTCTATTTATATTCAAGACCAAAAACTCACATTGAAGATTACTACACCTTTACATCTTTAGATGATTCCTATTCTGATGGAATTTTTAAGGGAACAGTTACTGTTCTGAATGAATCAGATGAAAACGTAAAACGACGAATAGTTTTAGAAATATTAGATGGTGAAACGAGCATTTACAAAACAAATACTGAAGTTGAAATCGAGGCGAATTCAACAATTAATATAGATGCTAACTATGAGATTGAAAATGTTAAACATTGGTCAGCTGAAGTACCGAATCTTTATACGGTTAATATTGTATTAAAAGATGAAAAAGATTCGAATAACGATCAATATATAAAGACGCATACTGGTTTTAAACGCGTAGAAATTAAAGACAGTCAAGTTCTAATAAATGGAGAACCTATTTATATTCGAGGGGTAGACAGGCATGAAACAGACCCTTTTACAGGACATGTGGTCTCTAAAGAATCAATGGAAAAGGATATTTTATTAATGAAGCAGAATAATATAAATGCAGTACGCTCTTCTCATTATCCAAACGATCCATATTGGCTAGATCTTTGTGACAAATTCGGACTTTATGTAATTGATGAAGCAAACATAGAAAGTCACCCATTAGCAATTGATAAAGACACACAAATAGGTAATGAAATGTCCTGGTTACCTGCCCATATGATGCGCACACAGCGCATGTATTATAGAGATAGAAATCACCCTTCTATTTATTCTTGGTCTTTAGGAAATGAAGCCGGTGAAGGCGAAATATTTAAAACAACTTATAAGTGGTTAAAAGAACAAGATAACAATCGTATTGTACAGTATGAACCAGCGCACAAAGAGGATTATACAGATATTTATTGTCCTATGTATCCAAAACCAGAATATTTAATAAATCATGGTAAGTCAAAATCCGACAAGCCTTCTATAATGATTGAATATGCACATGCTATGGGGAATTCTGTAGGTAATCTTCAAGACTACTGGGATATTATTGAAACCTACGACAACCTTCAAGGAGGCTATATTTGGGATTGGGTAGATCAAGCTTTAGAGTATAAAGACGATAATGGCACACCATATTTAGCTTATGGGTATGATTACCATCCAGATTTACCAACAGATGGGAACTTTTTAAATAATGGATTGGTAGATCCATATCGTAATCCTCATCCGCATTTATCAGAAGTTAAAAAAGTATACGAACCTATTCAAATAAACTATTTAGGAAATGGTACGATAGAAATTGAAAACAAAAATTTCTTTTCAAACATTTCAGACAAAACTTTAGAACTAAAACTGCTTGTTGATGGAAAATCACAAAAATTAAAAACAGATATTGAATTAAACATTAATCCGCGATCTACGACAAAATTGAAGTTTTCTGAAATTCCTGATATATTTATTCCAGAAAATGAATACATATTAGAAGTTAGTTTAATTCAAAAAACTGATACAAAAGTAATTCCTGAAGGACATGAAATTGCATGGGATCAATTTGTACTTAATAATGGCAAAAGTTTTAATTCTAAAAATGATGGAAATACACTTGAAATTATTTCTGGTGATCAAACTCAGATTAAAAATAATATAGTAGATATTAAACTCAACTCACAATCTGGAGAAATTGTAAGCTGGCAACATAACGGCATAGAAATTACTTCAAACCCAATTCGTCCGAATTTTTGGAGACCACCTACTGATAATGATTTAGGAAATCGGATGGATAAATGGGGTAAAATATGGCAAGATGCAACCTATAATTACAAGGCTATTTTGACAAAAGAACCAATAATAAACAATGATCAAGTTGATTATATAATAACGTACAAACTTCCTAAAGACGAGGCTAAAATAGAGGCAAAATATAGTGTACACCCATCTGGTAGAATAGATGTAAATCTCAGTATAAATCCAAATAGTAGTGATTTGCCAAATATTCCTAGAATAGGAATGTATATGACGCTTCAAAATAAATTTAATGAGGTCGCATGGTATGGAAAAGGGCCTAATGAATCTTATTGGGACAGAAAATCTGGTCAAAAAACAGGAACATATTCAGGACTGATTACTGGTCAATTTCATCGTTATCCAAGGCCACAAGAAACTGGAAATAAAACCGATGTTCGTTGGATTAAGCTTAAATCTGATGACATAAGTCTTACAGCAAACGGAAAGGAATTATTAAATTCTAGCGTTTGGCCATTTAATATGGAAGAGATTGATTTTAACAGTGCAGACGCAGGAGAATCCGCTTCAGGTCTTGTACCTGTAACTAAAAAACATGGTGCAGATATTAAAATTGGAAAGACTATTCAGTGGAATATAGATATGCAACAAATGGGTGTTGGAGGAGACAATTCTTGGGGAAGCCATGTGCATCCAGAATATACCATTCCAGCTAATAAAACATATCATTATTCATTTACAATAGAACCAAAAAATAATTAATATGCAGATTCTAACATTTCTTGGCTTTACCTTATTCGTTGCAGTCATTTCGTATATAGTTACGCGAAAAACCAATGAAAACTCGTCAGACGGCTACTTTTTAGGCGGCAGAAGCTTAACTGCTGGAGTTATTGCAGGTTCCTTATTATTAACAAACCTTTCTACCGAACAAATTGTAGGCTTAAATGGTTCAGCATACGAAAGTGGGTTATCTGTAATGGTCTGGGAAACTTTGGCTGCAATTGCAATGGTTGTAACAGCAATGTTTTTATTACCACGTTATTTAAAAGGAGGCTTAACAACAGTACCACAGTTTTTATCAAAACGATTTGATGTTGCAACTAAAACATTGACTTCAGTGTTGTTTTTGACAGGTTATGTTGTTGTCTTGTTACCTGTAATATTATACTCAGGGTCACTTGCAATTAGCGGTATGTTTAATGTACCTGATTTATTAGGTGTTACTCACACGCAATCTATTTGGATTTGTGTTTGGGGTATTGGCATTATTGGTTCTATTTATGCTGTTTTTGGTGGGCTTAAAGCTGTTGCTGTATCAGATTCCATTAATGCTATTGGGTTATTAGTTGGAGGTATTTTAATTCCAGTTTTTGGACTAATGGCTATTGGAGATGGAAGTATGATGGATGGTTTATCAATTTTAACTACAGAAAATCCAGAAAAATTTAAATCAATGGGAGGCCAAACAGACCCAGTTCCGTTCTACACCATTTTTACAGGAATGATGCTCGTTCAACTATTTTATTGGGGAACAAACCAACAAATAATACAGAGAGCTCTTGGTGCTAAAAATCTAAAAGAAGGGCAAAAAGGATTGTTATTAGCATCGTTTATTAAAATATTAGGGCCAATTATTGTTGTACTACCGGGTTTAATTGCCTTTCATTTGTTTAATGGAAACTTAGACAATCCAGATGATGCGTACCCAATGTTAGTAAACAAGGTATTACCACCAGCTTGGATTGGTTTTTTTGCAGCTGTATTGTTTGGAGCAATTCTAAGTTCTTTTAATAGTGTTCTAAATAGCTCAGTAACATTATTTGGACTCGATGTTTATAAACAGCATATTAATAAAGATGCTAATGAACGAACGGTAGTAAAATATGGAAAAACATTTGGAGTATTATTGGCTATTGCGGCAATGTTTATTGCTCCCTTGATCGCAAATGCAGGTAGTCTGTTTAAATATTTACAAGAAGTAAATGGTATTTATAGCATTCCTATATTAACCATAATTGTAGTGGGCTATTTAACTAAACGCGTACCTGCAATAGCAGCTAAAATAGGATTAGCATCTGGATGTCTTCTATATATTTTGAGTCAATTCATAATGCAACCCTATTTTATAAATAAAGCTTTAGATTCAGCAAAGGCATCTGGTATTGTTGATGAAACTGTATTAGCCGTGATAAAAGCTGATGCTTATCCACATTTTTTAGACATAATGGCAATTCTGTTTTTCTTAAATATTGGGATTATGTTATTAATTGGGAAATTGAAACCAAGACAACAAGCTTATACACAAGAATATACCGAACAAGTTGATATTACGCCTTGGAAATATGTTAAACCAGCAGGAATTTTTATTTGCATAATAGTAATCAGTGTTTATATATATTTTGCCTAATGAATAAAGACTTGATAGAACGATTGAAATTAAATTTTGAAACCGAATTTAAAACTAAACCCATACTAACATTTGCGCCAGGAAGAATTAATCTTATTGGTGGTCATACGGATTATAATGATGGTTTTGTGTTTCCTGCAGCTATTGATAAGGGGATAGTTGCGGCTATACAAGAAAGTAATACAAACATATCTTCACTAATTGCAATAGATGTGAATGAGCGACATGAATTTTTATTAAATGACATATCCCCAATTAATAATGGAGGTTGGAAAAACTACGTCTTAGGCATCGTTAGTGAAATTCAAAAAACTGGAAGAACTATTAAACCGTTCAATTTAATTTTTGGAGGCGATATTCCACGTGGTTCTGGACTATCTTCTTCAGCTGCATTAGAAAATAGTGTTGTGTTTGGATTAAATGAATTATTTCAATTAGGCCTTTCTAAAAAAGAAATGATTTTTATATCACAAAAAGCAGAGCACAGCTTTGCAGGTGTGCAATGTGGTATTATGGACCAGTATGCTAGTATGTTTGGTAAAAAACACACGGCCATCTTATTAGATTGCGAAAACATGGAGGCTTCTATTGTAAATATAGATTTAGGAGATCACGAAATTCTAATAATAAATACTGAAGTAAAACATAGTTTGGCTGAAAGTGAATATAACGAAAGACGAGCAACTTGCGAATTTGTTGTTTCTCAATTGGGAATTAATAGTTTAAGAAGTGCTTCTAACGATGGTTTACTTTTAATTAAAGACAAAATTTCTGAAGCAGATTATAAAAAAGCACGTTATGTTGTTGAAGAAAACAATCGTGTTATTCAAGCCTTTAATGCTATTAAAAATAATGATTTAGAACAATTAGGGAAATTGCTATTTGCATCTCATAAAGGTCTCAAACAGCAATACAATGTAAGTTGTAATGAATTAGATTTTTTAGTTGATTACGCAAAAAAAAGCTCTGAAGTTATTGGAGCACGAATGATGGGTGGTGGTTTTGGTGGCTGTGCTATAAATATTATAAAAAAGAAATTTCTGGAACCCTACATAAATGATGTTGCAAAAGCTTATGCCCAAAAATTCAATATTGATTGTTCATTTTACACAGTAAATCTTTCGGATGGTACTCGTATTATAAAACCCATTTAATTATGAATAAAGATTTACAAGAATATTCACATAAACGTCTCAATATATTAACTGGGGAATGGGTTTTGGTATCTCCACATCGTTCTAAAAGGCCATGGCAAGGGCAAGAGGAGGAATCAAATAAAGAGAAGCAACCTTCTTATGATAAAAACTGTTATTTATGTGCCGGAAATTTACGAGCTGGTGGTAAAATTAACTCAAATTATGAGTCGACTTTTGTTTTCGAAAATGATTTTGCAGCACTACAAAATGATTTTAACGAATTTTCTTTAAATGAAGAGTTGTTCAAAGCGGAAAGTGAACAAGGCATTTGTAAAGTTGTTTGTTTTAGTCCAGATCACTCCAAGAGTTTAGCTCAAATGGAAATTAATGACATTAAAAAAGTGATTGAAATATGGAAGAAAGAATATATAGGATTAAATAAAAAAAATGACATAAATTATATTCAAATTTTTGAGAATAAAGGTTCTGTTATGGGCTGCTCTAATCCACATCCTCATGGACAAATATGGGCGCAATCAGGCATTCCTAATGAAGTTCAAAAGAAAGATGAACAACAAAAGCAACATTTTAACTCACATAATGTTTCTTTACTAGGTAATTATTTACAACAAGAACTTAATAAAAATGAACGTATCATTTTTGAAAATGATGACTTTGTAGTACTCATTCCTTTTTGGGCTGTATGGCCTTTTGAAACCTTGATTGTTCCTAAAAAACACCAGCCTAATATATCACAACTTACTAAAACAGAATGCTATCATTTTTCGGAAGCAATATCTGTTATCACTAAAACTTATGATGAAATATTTAATTGCTCCTTTCCCTATTCTAGTGGTATTCATCAAGCTCCTTCAAATGGTCAAAACAATAATCATTGGCATTGGCACATGTGTTTTTATCCGCCTTTATTGCGAAGTGCTACGGTAAAAAAATTTATGGTAGGATATGAAATGTTTGGTATGCCACAGCGAGATATCACTCCCGAAAGTGCTGCTAAAATTATTAGAGATCACTTAAAGTAATATGTTAAATCGAAGACTTGAACTTATTTTGTTTTTTATGAATCGATGCCTAAACTTTTATAAAAATCTTTTTTCTAAATAGGTAATACCCTAGACATAAATAAACAGCAACCACAGTTAGCGCATATAATAACGAAGATAGATTGTCTGAAAGAAATGATTGAACAAATATTGTATCATACAGATACGAATGTATATTGCTCTCATCACCAACTTTTATAAGATACATTGATTTAGATATTAAACTAGATAAGAAATAAATAGTTATAGCATTCATTCCAACATATTTAAAGATTGAACCAAATTTAATCTGCTTAACATCTTTAAAATAATAGATAACACCAAGTATTAATGTTGCCCAGCCATTAGTAACAAGCACAAAACTACTACTCCATATAGCTTTGTTAATAGGAAACCAGATATTTATAATATAACCAGAGATAAGAAAACCAATAGCCGCAATAAATAAATACTTTACATGTGTTAATCCATCTAATAACTTTCCGATTAAAATCCCTGAAATACACGACGCAATTGAAGGCAACGTGCTAATTAGCCCTTCAGGATCATAATCAGCTTGCCACATATGTTTACCAAGTATCTTTGAATCTATAAAATTAGACCAGTTATTTGGTGCTCTATCAAACGTTGGTAATTGCCCATCTTGAAACGGAATAAAGCCAAGCCACAACCAATAACCAAGTAGTATTACAATTGTAATACCCAGTAATATTTTCCAATTAAAATTGAGATATAATATGGACGAAATAAAAAATACAATTCCTATGCGTTGAAGTACTCCAGGTATTCTTAACGTTTCAAAGTCTTGAAAAAACGGAAAATAGGGTAAAAATATATTCAACAATAATCCCAGTCCCAATAGTTTTAGGCTTCGTGTAATTATTTTTTTATAAGTTGAACTCGTATTCGATTTATTCTTGTAAGCAAAATATATGGAGATACCTACAATAAATAAAAAGAATGGAAATATTAAATCTGTTGGAGTTAATCCATGCCACTCAGCATGTCGTAAAGGCGTATAAACATGACTCCAAGTACCAGGAGTATTCACCAATATCATTGCAACAATTGTAAAACCCCTTAATAAGTCTACGGATTCTATTCTAGCGTTCATTTACAATACAGAATTAGTTCTTTTTTAATCCAACTTTATGACCTGCAAATGCGTAGTACAGAATAACAATATAGCAAGGCAATAATATCCAATAGCCATAAGAAGCAGCTTCAGCCAATGCAGGCGCTTCTTCAATACCACTAGCAATTAATTGCTCTTTTTTATTGTCTACCAAAGCTCCATAAAGTGGAGGTAGAATTGCACCACCAGAAATTGCCATTATTAATAATGCAGAGGCTGTTTTTGTGAATTTCCCTAATCCTGTTAGAGCTAAGGGCCATATCGCAGGCCAAACTAATGCATTGGCAATACCTAAAGCAGCAACAAAAAGTACAGAAGTAAATCCGCTGGTAAATACAATACAAAACGAAAGTATAATACCTAAAATCGCACTTGCTTTTAAAGCAACTGCCTGACTAATATATTTTGGAATTAAAAACACACCTAAGGCATAGGTTGCTACCATAGCCATTAGTGTAAACAAAGTGAAAAATTTAGCCTTTTCAACAGGAATATCTAATGAAATACCATAAGATATAATCGTGTCTCCAGCAATGACCTCAACACCTACATAAAGGAATAACGCTAATACACCTAACCATAAATGAGGGAATTGAAAAATACTTGTCTTAGATTTTTCACCCTCTTTTGAAGCTTCTATTGGTTCTGCTTCAACGTGAGGTAAAGGAGCTTTTCGTATTAAAATACCCAAAACAAATAAAACAATGGCCATTATAATGTATGGTGTCACCACACTATCTGCCATGGTGTTTAAAATATTTGCTTTTTCAGTAGCATCAACTGTGCTTAATTTGTCTTTCATTCCATCAATACCGGACAAAAGAATTGCACCAAAAATAAGAGAACCTAGACCTCCCGCAACTTTATTGGCAATTCCCATTATTGCAATACGCTTAGCGGCACTTTCTATTGGTCCTAAAATTGTAATATATGGATTAGAAGCGGTTTGTAGTAAAGTCATTCCAGCTCCTTGTATAAAAATACCTAATAAAAACACCCAATAAGTTCTCGCTCCTGCAGCTGGTATAAATACTAACGCGCCTAAAGCCATTATAACTAACCCAAGGGACATTCCTTTTCTAAAGCCAATTTTGTTAATAATGTAAGAAGCAGGTAAAGCCATTACAACAAATGAAATGTAAGACGCTGAAGCCACTAAATAAGATTGAGCGTCTGTTAATTCATTAATAGTTTTCATAAAAGGAATTAAAGCGCCGTTTATCCATGTGACAAACCCAAAAATAAAAAACAAGCCAGCTATTATCGCTATTGGTATGAATGTATTGTTTTTAGGTTGTGAAATAGTTTCTTTCATTTTTATATTGAATTTATGCGTTAGTTATCATTATTATTAAAAATTCGCTCCTTCGTTTTTTTAAGGTAATTTCTTCCTATTGGTATTTTCTTATTAGAAATTTCAATTGTATTGCCTTCTAATGCAATAATTTTATTAATAGAAATAGTATATGAGCGATGTATTCGTATAAAGCTAGACTGAGGTAATTCTTCAGTAATTGCTGTTAAAGATTTATGTACCACATAATCTCCAACTGTTGTGATTACTTTAATGTAATCTTTTAAGCTTTCTATGAATAAAATATCATTAAGATTAATTTTAACCAGTTTCTTGTTAACCTTTAAGAAAATATGTGGCTCCTGTTGTAGATTAGAGTCACCACTAACACTATTAACATATACTTGTTGGTACACCTTATTCATAGTTTTTAAAAATCTATTAAACGGTATAGGTTTAACCAGATAATCTAATACGCTGAGTTCAAAACTCTTTACAGCATATTCTCTGTAGGCAGTAGTTATGACAATTAAGGGCTTATTTGTTAGGTTTTCTATAAAGGAAAACCCAGTCATCTGAGGCATATTTATGTCTAGAAAAATAACATCAATTTTCTCCTGTTCCAATAAAGGGTATGCCTTCAGTGGGTTTTCAAAAGTGGCAACGATTTCGACATGATCAAAATTCTTTAAATGATTCTCAATAACTTCTATGGCGAGTCGCTCATCATCTATTATGACACATTTAATTTTCATTGAATAGGGATTTTTAAATATAATTTGTATGTATCACCTATCACTTTTGATTCCATTATAAAATCATTTGAAAACAAAAGCTTAAGTCTTCTTTTGGCATTTGTATTTCCAATGCCATTACTCTTAGCTAAATTAGGGTTAAAATTATTAGTTAAAGTAAACTCTAAATAGTTTCTTTCGATAACCTCAAAATTCATCACTATTTTAATTTTGTCATTTTCCTTTAGACCATGCTTAAAGCAGTTTTCTACAAATGACAGTAATAACAATGGTGGCACCTCTATATCTTCAATATCTCCTGTGATATTTAGCTGAGATTCAATTCTATCATTAAATCTTAGACACTCTATGTCTATAAAGTTATTTATATGTGTGATTTCTTTTAGTAAACTTGCCTTAGAACTATTTACTTCATACAATATATATTGCATCATATCTGACAATTTGATTACTAATCGAGGAGCATTATCAGATTTACTTAATGTTAATGCGTATAAATTATTTAACGTGTTAAAAAAGAAATGAGGCTGAATTTGAGTTCTAAGATATTTTAATTCTGTACTCATCTGAAGTTTAGCCAAATCTTCATTTCTTTTTTTCTCTATTGACCAATCTATAACTAATTTAATTGCAGTTACAAAACCAATAACATACAGTTCCCCTAATACAACCGCTATGATATGATTTAACTCTAAGAATTTCCCAGAACCTTCAGCTTCTGGCCAAATCTCTTCAGTTACCAAAAGGTAGTTCAATCCTGTCCGGATTAAATAGACTAAAACTAACATTCCTATTAAAGAAGCTATATAAGACCAATACTTTCGTTTTAATATAAACTTTGGGATTAGGTAAAAAATATTTAAGTAAACAAATATGATATGTATGGGAAACTCTACTAGGTTCGATTTTAGGGAATACCAATAGTCCTCAAAGTAACTTCCCCATCTAATAATATTAAAAACAAAGTACCCTAACCAAAATAGAATGTGGTACTTAAGAGGGATCGTGTTTTTTATTTTCTTATTTAAAAACGAAATAACAGTGTGTTTAATTATTAATACCTTAATAGGATTCAACAATTTTAGTAATATAATAAACAATTAACAATAAATTGATGAATTGTTTATTTTTCAAAAAACGCTTATGTGTAGTTAACTGTTGTCTGTGGTTAAAAGAAAGTCGTTTATATATTTTTTTTCTTAACTATTTTGTATTTAAATACTTTGGCTATCAATTAAATGACTAAACAAGCAAATTATGAAACAAAATTCAAGAAGATTTTTATTATTTTCTTTATTTCTACTCATTGCGCAATTAACGTTTGCGCAAGAAAAAGAAATACAGGGAACAGTAACTTCAAAAGCTGACGGTTCTCCAATTCCAGGCGCTAGTGTATTGGTTAAGGGAACTACAAATGGCACCCAAACAGATTTTGATGGTAATTACACATTAACTGCTTCAGTTGGTGATGTTATATCATTCTCATACATAGGTATGACAACTGTTGAGGTTACAGTCGCAGACTCAAACACTATTAATGTGCAATTAGCAGAAGATGCAATGTCTTTAAATGAAGTTGTAGTAACGGCCCTTGGTATTAAAAAGAGCCGAAAGTCTTTAACCTATTCCGCACAAGATATTGATGCAGATGAATTAAACAAGGCAAAACAAACTAACCCAGTTAGTAGCTTGTCAGGAAAGGTTGCGGGTTTATCTATTAATCGTAGCGCATCTGGTGCTGGAGGTTCTGTAAAAGTAACTTTAAGAGGAAATTCTTCAATTGGTAACAACCAACCTTTATATGTTGTAGACGGTGTTCCATTATCAAACCCATCCTCAAGTCAGCCAGGTGATACGTTTGGTGATATTAATGGAGGTAACAGAGATGGTGGTGATGCTTTATCATTAATAAATCCAGATGACATTGAATCGTTAACTGTATTAAAAGGAGCTTCTGCCTCTGCTTTATATGGTAGTGCAGGTTTAAATGGTGTAATTTTAATTACTACTAAAAAAGGGCGTTCAGGTCAATTTAAGGTTGATGTTTCTTCAAACTTAACTGTAGACAGTGCTGCTTATGCAATGGAATTTAATAATGAAACTCAAAGTAATATTGATGATTTCTTAGATACAGGTGTTACAAACATAAATTCGGTATCCATTTCTGGTGGAACTGAAACTGCGCAAACGTATTTTTCTTACAGCAATACTTTTGCTGATGGTATATTGCCGACAAATAAATTAAAGCAACATACTATTAATGTTAGAGAAACAGCAATACTTTTTGACGATAAATTGAAAGTTAATGCTAGCGTTATGTCATCTACTCAAAATATAAAAAACAGACCGATTTCTGGTTTATATTTTAACCCACTAGTTGGTGCTTATGCGTTCCAGTCAGATACAGAAAAGTTATCTGATTATTCTGATTTTGAAACATTAGATCCAGGACGAAACATAATGGCTCAAAGTTGGTTTAGAGGAACAAGTGATATCGAACAAAACCCATATTGGATAATAAATAGAAATGCTTCAGAGGACAGCAACAAAAAACTTGTAGCATCTTTAAGCTTAGATTTTAAAATCAATGATTGGTTATCTCTACAGACAAGAGGAACTTACGACAAGTCTTTATTAAATTTTGAAAGAAAAATACATGCTACTACTGAGGCGACGCTTGCACCAGCAAATGGTCGTTATATTGTATTCGATAATGATTACACACAGTATTATGGGGATTTAATTGCAAATATTAATACGCAGATTAATGAAGGTATTTCAGTTGCTGCTATTGTAGGAGCAAGTACAACACGTTCTACAACAGAATCGTTTACTGGTGATTCTGGTACTAATGGTGATTTACAATTCGCAAACGTGTTTTCATTTCAGAATTTTAATGGAGGGCCAACTACAAATTTCAGACAGGACTCTTTTGAGACTCGTGTAAATTCTATTTTCGCAAGTGCAACATTTGGATTTAATGATAAAATATTTGTTGATTTAACTGCAAGAAACGACTGGTCTTCAACATTACCTCCAGAAAACAATTCATTCTTTTACCCATCTATTGGTGTAACAGGTATTTTAAGTGAATTATTTGAATTACCAGATGATGTGACTTTTGCTAAATTAAGAGCATCTTATGCTGAAGTAGGAAATGGTTTTGGCCCAGATCAACTTAATCCAAATGGACAAATACAATTTGATGGATCGCCAATAGTTTCTCAAGTTAAACCTTTTCCGGGATCAACACCAAAGCCAGAAAGACAAAAGTCATTTGAAATTGGAACAGAATGGAAGTTTGGTAATAACAGATATGGTTTTGATATAGGGTATTATAACACAAAAACAGTAGATCAATATTATGAGTTTGCAACATCAGTAGCCGTGATTGGCGCACCTTCTGCGAGGTTGAATTCTGGTGAAATTTCTAATAAAGGTTTTGAAGCCTCTATTTACGCTTTACCGATTCAAAATGATGATTTTACATGGACAACAAGAGTAAACTTTGCATCTAATAAAAATAAAGTTGAAAAAATATATAACGGTCAAGTATTAGAAGGTTTAATTGAGCCTGAATTTTTTACACTTTCTGGTAAAGGGGTAAACACCTTTGGGTCATACCTTGTTGAAGGTGGATCATTCGGTGATATTTATGCACAGGTTGTAAGAAGAGATTCAAATGGTCTTCCAATAGTAGATGTAGATAACACGGACCCAAGTAATCCGGTTTATTCGTTACAACAAAACGATGACAATACAGTAGATGGATTAACTAAAGTTGGTAATGCTAATCCAGATTTCACATTAGGATGGAACAACTCTTTTGAATATAAAAACTTTACAGTAGATTTTTTAATTGACGGAAAATTTGGTGGCGAAACTATGAGTATGACAGAGGCTATTGTTGAAGGATTTAGTAATAATTCGGCAAGAGAAACATCTAATGGCTCTGTGAATGTTGTAGACCAAAACGGAAGTGCGTTTACATTATCTGCACAACAATATTATGGTCTTGCTGGTGGTAGAAATGGTTTTACAGGAGAATACATTTATAGCGCTACCAATGTTAGGTTAGCAGAATTTGCCTTGGGTTATAATTTCAATCTTGGAGACAATTCATTCTTCAACAGAATTAAAGCCTCTGTAGTAGGAAATAATTTATTTTTCTTCTACAAGGATGCGCCGCACGATCCTAATGTATCTTTAAGTACAGGGAATTCACTTCAAGGAGTAGATGTTTTAGGACTTCCTTCATCAAGAAGTGTTGGACTCAACGTTAATTTAACATTCTAAAAAAAATATAGAAATGAAAAATATAAACAAAATATTAGCATGTTTTCTGACATTGGGAATAGCGACTACATCATGTAGTGATATCGAACAATTTAATGAAAACGATAGAAATATAACACAAGAGCAGTTGGAGGTAGACTTTCAGCATGTAGGATCTTTATATCAGCCTATATTCGAAAGTATCTATCAATATTCACCAGCTTGGTCATACCAATTACAGCAGAATTTAAATGCTGATGTATATTCAGGTTATCTGACTAATCCGAGACCGTTTGTTTCGGGAGCAAATAACACAACTTATAGTTTAGTTAGTGGTTGGAATAATTTTATTTGGTCAGTTCCTTACGATAACGTAATGGATAATGTAAAACAAATAAATGATTTAACTGAAACTGAATTCCCAACTTTAAATGCAGTTGCTTTAATATTAAAAGTTGAGGGAATGCATCGTGTAGCTGATGTTTTTGGACCTATTGTTTACACAAGTTTTGGGGACTTATCAAATGCGGGTGTATATGACTCACAAGAAGCGGTATATAATGCATTTTTCTCAGACTTAGATGTTGCAGTTGCAAGCCTTATGGCTGATATAGATAATGAAAGATTTTCAGAATTCGATTTGTCTTATGGAGGGAACTATACAAACTGGGTGAAATTAGCTAATTCATTACGATTACGATTAGCAATTAGAATTTCTAAGGTAGACCCAATAAAGGCAAAAAGTGAAGGTGAAAAAGCCCTTTCTCAATCTTTAGGGTTAATGGAAACAAATGCAGATGGCTTTTTTGTAAACAGTACGTTAGATCACCCATTATCAGTTATTGATAATTCTTGGGGAGATATTAGAATGAATGCCACTATGGAATCCATTTTAGTAGGATTTGACGATAGCAGAGCGGGTAGTTATTTTGATGCTCCAACGAGTGTGTCAGGAGATGTAAAAGGTGTACGTGGTGGATTACCATTATTACCAGGTTATGCAGATGAACTTGCTCAAAAAGCAGATTATATTGGTTTTTCTGCTATTAACGATGATATTCATACATCTAGAGTGCAATTAATGACAACTTCAGAAGTGTATTTCTTAAAAGCTGAAGCGGCTTTAAGAGGATGGACTGGAGCTGGTGACGCACAAGCTAATTATGAAATGGGTATAGCAACGTCATTCGAGCAACATGGCGCTAGTGGTGCAGCAGCATATATTGCAGATAATACGTCTACACCAGCAGACTACGTTGATCCTGTAAATGCTTCAAATAGCGCCACTGCTTTAAGTAATATTACTGTTGCTTGGAACGGAGCAGACGATAATGAAACTAAACTGGAAAAAATAATCACTCAAAAATGGATAGCAATGTTCCCAGAAGGACAAGAAGCTTGGAGTGAATTTAGACGTACAGGATATCCTAAAATTTTCCCAGTAGTTAGCAACCAAAGTGGAGGTGTCGTGGATACCGATATTCAAATTAGAAGAATACCATTTGTGGATAGTGAATTATCAACCAATCCAAATGGTGTAGCAGGTGCCTCGTCTCTATTAGGTGGTGCAGATAATGCCGGAACTAGATTATGGTGGGATACAGGTGGACCAAACTTTTAATCAATATTATTTTTTTATAATTATTTTTTAGTTGAGTAAGTTGAGCAAGCGGGAGATTAATTTTTCCCGTTTGTTTATCATAAAATTAGAAATAAAGCTTTTAAAAAATGGAAGTAAAAATTAGAGATTATAATGGAATTGCTTTTAACAAGGCGGGTAAATTTGAAGAGACACGTTTTGAAAAAATTCACAACGTTATTTTCAAATCTTCATTAGAGGCTTCTACATTAGTTGCACAAGAAATTGCTGCCTTAATTAGAGAAAAAGAGTCTTTAAACAAGCCATGTGTTTTAGGCTTAGCCACAGGGTCTTCTCCAATAAAGGTATATGAAGAACTTGTTAGAATGCATAGAGAAGAAGGGCTTAGTTTTGCAAACGTTATAACTTTTAATCTTGATGAATATTATCCCATGGAAAAAAGTAACATTCAGAGTTACTTTTATTTTATGCACGAGCACTTATTCAATCATATAGATATATTACCCGAAAACATCAATATTCCTAACGGAACTATAAACCCAGACGATTTACATCAATATTGTATTGATTATGAGATGAAAATTAAAGAAGCGGGTGGATTAGATTTTCAATTACTTGGAATTGGTAGAACAGGGCATATTGGTTTTAATGAACCAGGATCGCATTATAATTCTGGAACACGAAGCATTATACTAGATCATATTACACGTGTAGATGCTTCTACGTCATTTTTAGGAATAGACAATGTACCAAGAAAAGCCATTACTATGGGAATAGGAACGGTTCTTGGCGCTAAGCGAATTGTACTATTAGGTTGGGGAGCAAATAAAGCTGAAATTTTAAAAAAGACTATTGAAGGAGACATAACTTCAGAGGTCCCTGCTACTTATTTACAGAATCACGACAATACAAGTTTTATTTTAGATGAAGGTGCAGCTTCAGAATTAACCCGTATTAAAACACCATGGTTAGTTACAGCTTGTGTTTGGGATGAATCTTTAAAATTAAAAGCCGTGGTTTGGCTTTCTGAACTATTAGACAAATCTATATTAAAATTAACTGACAAAGAGTATAACAATTATGGTATGTCTAGTCTTTTAACTGAAGGAGGCACAGCTTACGATCTTAACATTAAAATGTTTAACAGGCTACAGCATACAATTACAGGTTGGCCTGGTGGAAAACCAGATTCGGATGATTCTAAGAGACCAGAACGCGCAATTCCAGCAACAAAGAGAGTTATTATATTTAGTCCACATCCCGATGATGACGTTATTTCAATGGGTGGCACTTTTGATCGATTAGTAGAACAAGGTCATGAGGTGCATGTAGCTTATCAAACTTCAGGAAATATTGCTGTCTCAGATGTCGAAGCCTTAAAATTTGCCGAAATAGCAAATGAAATTAATTCAGATAATAATGGCCATTTAATAGATTTAATAAAAAATAAAAAAGTAAATGATGCTATAGATTCATTAGAGGTTAGAAAATTAAAAGGTTCTATTCGAAAAAGTGAGTCGTTGGCAGCAACAAGATATTTGGGACTACCAGATGATAGAGTACATTTTTTAAACCTTCCGTTCTATGAGACAGGAACAATAAAAAAAGAGAATCTCTCACAAGCCGATATTGGTATTATGCACAATTTTATAGATGATATAAAACCACATCAAATTTATGCGGCAGGAGATTTAGCAGACCCTCACGGAACGCATAAGGTGTGTTTAGACGCTCTATTTGCAGCACTAGATGATTTAAAAGTAAAATCTTATATGGACGATTGTTGGGTTTGGCTTTATCGTGGTGCTTGGCATGAGTGGGAATCTTATGAAATAGAAATGGCTGTTCCGATGAGTCCTGATCAGGTATTGAAAAAAAGGCATGCTATATTTTTTCATCAATCTCAAAAAGACGGCGTAATGTTTCAAGGAGGTGACTCTAGAGAATTTTGGGTGAGAGTTGAGGATAGAAACAGGTTGACAGCAAAAAAATATAACGACTTAGGCCTTGCTGATTATGAAGCAATAGAAGCATTTAAGCGCTATTATTTTTAATTACTGATGAAACAACTGTGTCGTTATTTGTGCATTTATAACATGTATATCATGTCAAAACAATAGAGTTAAAAAGATATTGAAGGGATTTGGTAAGTGGTTTATGCCGAAACGAAACAAGGAGATTCAATTGAAATAAAAGATTTGTCGAATACTGAATTTCTTAAAATAATTAATGAATCTCATTTTGCTTTTTTTAATTAAAATTATGAGAATCTGAATAATTTTATAGTGGAGGAGGAACCTATTCAAATGAAGGAACCCAACGTATTGAAACATTAAGATATACCTCCTATGAATTAATAAGAAATCATGAATTTCTATAACTATTTAAAATCAGTGGTGATACTTTAATTCAACAAGGAATTGAAGATGTGAAAAAGACAGGCATTAAAAGAAAGATAATTGAATAATATATTAAAGTTAAATAGACCTATTAGTAATTATTGAAATGAAAAAAGTATTAGTTATTATATTATTATGTGGTTTTTTAATCCAAAATTCACGGTCTCAAGGCAAAGCGGTAGGAACCTATAATTTAATGCCTTGGCCAAAAGAAATTAAAAAGAGTACAGATAAGTTTTTGATTGATAGCAACGTTACGATCTCAATATTGGGTAAAAATGACTCAAGAGTTCGTAATGCTGCTATTAATTTTTTAAGACGTTTATCTAACAGAACTGGAGTTTTTATAGACAATGGCTTTCCTATAGAAAACGAATCTGCTTCAATTGAAATTCGTTTTGATAATATTTCTAAATTAACCGTAAATGATGATGAATCTTATCGTCTAGATGTAGGTACAGACAAAATTACAATTGACGCAATATCAGATACAGGAGCTTTGAGAGCGCTGGAAACTTTGTTGCAATTAGTCAATCATAATGATGAGAATTACTTTTTCCAAGGTGCGTATATTGAAGACGAACCACGCTTTGTATGGAGAGGCTTAATGATTGATGTTGCGAGACACTTTCAACCTGTAAATGTATTAAAGCGTAATTTAGATGCAATGGCATCTGTAAAGATGAACGTTTTTCATTGGCATTTGTGCGATGATCAGGGTTATCGAATAGAATCTAAAGTGTATCCAAAATTACATGAGTTAGCATCAGATGGACTGTATTATTCACAAGATCAGATAAAAGAAGTTGTTGCATACGCTTCAAATTTAGGCATTAGAGTTATCCCAGAAATAGATGTTCCTGGTCATGCATCTGCAATTCTAACCGCATATCCAGAATATGGAAGTATAGATGGCTACGAGTATTCTATTGAGCGCAATTCAGGGATTTTTCACCCAACACTGAACCCTTCAAAGGAGAGTATTTATGAGTTTTTAGGAAATCTATTTTCTGAAATAGCACCACTATTTCCAGATGAATATTTTCATATTGGTGGAGATGAAAATGAAGGAAAGCATTGGGATGCCAATGAAGACATTCAAATATTTAAGAAAAAACATGGTTTTAAAACCAATCACGATTTACAAACGTATTTCAATATTAGGCTGGAGAAGAAATTGAAACCACTTGGCAAAAAATTAATGGGTTGGGATGAAATTCTTACACCATCAACGCCCAAAACAGCTGTTATACATTCATGGCGCGGCGAACATGAAGGCTTTGAACAAAGCACACTTATTGAAGCAGCTCAAAAAGGATATCAGGCAGTACTTTCTGCTGGTTACTATATAGACAGAATGTTGTCTGTAAAGCACCATTATTTAGTGGATCCAATTGGCGATGCGGTTCTTACAAAAGAGGAGCGCGAAAGAGTATTAGGTGCTGAAGCTACAATGTGGAGTGAATTGGTTACACCATTAACAATAGATTCTAGAATTTGGCCAAGAACAGCAGCTATTGCAGAAAGATACTGGTCTCCTAAAGAGATAAATGATGTAGATGATATGTTGATACGCCTAAATGATGTTAACAAAAAACTTGAAGAATTAGGAATAACGCATATTAAAAACAGAGATGTTATACTAAGAAATTTAAATGATAATGAAGACAATAAGGCTTTAAAAATATTGTCTCGATTATGCGAACCATTAAAGGTGTATTCTAGAAATAAAGGAGGAACGGAATATAAAACATTTTCCCCTTTTACATTATTTGCAGACGCTTGTGTTGCTGATGCAGAAGAGGCAGTAGTATTTAACAAAAATGCAGAAAGGCTAATCAATAACAATAGTATAAAAGCGATAAGATTAATTAAAAAGGATCTTAAAATATGGTCCAAAATTTATCAGTCATTTTCAAAATTACATATGAGCCCCAAGACGAGCTCTTTAGAACCATTAGCTAAGAATTTGTCAAGAGTTTCAGAACTATTATTAGAAATTTTATCTGATAAAAAAATGAACCAGATTGATTATGCAACTTTAGAGACATTGATTACCGCTTTAGAAGAACCTTTTATGGATACTGAACTAGCAACGGTTTCATCATTAAAAAGCCTATTAAAGTATTGTAAAGCTAATTACTTAACACCGTAATAATATGAGGGCTAAAAGTGTTACACTAAAGTATATTGCTTCGGTTTTAGGAATATCAGTATCTACCGTGTCTAAAGCGCTAAGAGATAGTCCGGAGATAAGTGACAGCACTAAAACCAGAGTTAAAGAAACGGCTAGTACTCTTAATTATATGCCCAATACACACGCTTCGGCTCTGAGAAGTAACCGGAGTTTAATTTTGGGCGTTATACTGCCCGACTTAAGAGATAGTTTTTTTCTAGACGCATTAAACGGAATCACTGAGGAATCTTCAAAAAATGACTATAAAATTATGGTCTATCAATCTTGTAAAGACTATAAAAAGGAAGTTGAATACTCTAATCTTTTATCAAAAAGCAATATGATAGACGGTTTAATTTATTCTCCAACAAAACGTATTAGTAACCCTGAAATACACAACCATTTAGTAAGCTTTATTAGTAATGGAATTCCTATTATATATATTAATAAGCAAAAAAGAGTAAGTGTTAATAGTTGTTATTTTGAACAGGGTTATGAAATAGGTGAGAATTCTGTAAAAGAGCTTCTTTCTAAAATAGAAAGCTCCGAATTAAATAAAAGCGCATAAAAATCAAGGTATGTTATTAATAGCTGATAGTGGATCTACAAAATGTGATTGGATTTTATATAACAATGAAAATGAAGATCCAATAAGAATTCGCACAAAAGGATTAAATCCTGCAATTCTGTCTAAAAAGGCATTAAAAAAAATCATCACTAAAGATTTAGAGCTAGTTAAATATAAACAACTAGTAACTTCAATTCATTTTTTTGGCGCAGGTTGTGGCACAGATAAAAATCAAAAAAAAGTAAACAAAATATTAAAATCGTTTTTTAAAAAAGCAAAGGCTACTACAAACGAAGACATTATGGCTGCTGTGTATGCGACGACCATGGAACCAGCAGTGGTGTGTATTTTGGGCACTGGCTCAAATTGTTGTTTTTATGATGGAGACACAGTACAATTAAAAACACCTTCATTGGGTTATATTGTAATGGATGAAGGCAGTGGTAATTATTTCGGAAAGGTACTTTTAAGGAAATATTACTACGGCCAAATGCCAGATGAATTAAAGTTTTCATTTGAAAAGCATTATAATTTAAAAGAGAAGAACGTAATAAAAAAGCTGTATCAGTCTTCTACTCCAAACAAGTATTTAGCCGATTTTGCAAGGTTTTTATTTGAAAACGAGGAACACCCTTTTATTCAAGATATTTTACAAGAAGGAATGGATGTATTTGTAGAAGATCACGTGTTGCGATATGCTGAAGAATTAAAAACAGTTCAATTACATTTTGTTGGGTCCATAGCTTTTCATGGTAAAAAATATATTGATATCGCATTAAGCAAAAAAGGACTAAAAGCTTCAAGATTTATTAGAAGACCGATAGATAATTTAGTTAATCATATAAAAGAAAAGAACTAGCATAAAAATTGTTTATATTTTCATGGTATGAAGCGCATAGGTAAACATATATTATATAATTCATTTTGTTATTTATCCATATTTTTTGTTTTTAACATAAGCTGTTCAAAACAAGAAAAAACGAAGTCGACTACGACGCTATTTGAGCGTGTCGATAATAACCACAGCAATATTCATTTTTCCAACAATGTATCAGAAGACCTCTATTTTAATTTCATTAACTATTCGTACATCTATAATGGTGCGGGTGTTGCTGTAGGTGATATTAATAACGATGGTTTAGAAGACATATATTTCACCTCTAACCAACAGAGCAATAAACTGTATGTAAATGAGGGAAACTTTAAGTTTAAAGACATAACACTTAGCTCTAATACTAATGATGATAATGGCTGGACAACAGGTGTTACAATGGTTGATATTAATAATGATGGATGGTTAGATATTTATGTTTGTAAATCTGGATCTTTAAACAGTCATCAACTAAGAAAAAACAAACTCTATATTAATCAAAAAGATGAAACTTTTATTGAGCGTGCTTCACAGTATGGTTTAGACCATTTCGGGTTTTCTACACAAGCCTATTTTTTTGATTTTGATGGTGACACGGATTTAGATATGTTTTTAGTTAATCATCGTCAAGATTTTCAAAACAACACCAATATAGATCAACGTTTTCAAGAAAATAAAGAGGCCTATAATTCTGATCAATTATTTAGAAATGACAAAGGTCGTTTTACAAATGTTACTAAAGCAGCTGGTTTAGTTAACAAAGCCTGGGGACTTAGTGCTTCAATTGGGGATTTTAATAATGATAATTTACAAGATATTTATGTTGCAAATGATTTCTTAGAACCCGATTTTTTGTTTATAAATCAAGGCGATGGAACGTTTAAAGATGAAATTCAAGATTATTTTAAGCACATTTCCGCTAATAGTATGGGCTCGGATTTTAGTGATGTAAATAACGATTTAAAACCTGATTTAATTGTCTTAGATATGTTGGCGGAAGATCATATTCGTAGTAAAGAGAATATGGCAACCATGAGTACCGAAAATTTTAATGCTTTGGTCAATGTGGGCTATCATCATCAGTATATGTCTAATATGCTGCAACTTAATAATGGCAATAATTCTTACAGCGAGATAGGACAACTAGCAGGTATCGCGAAGACGGATTGGAGTTGGGCGCCCTTAGTTGCTGATTTAGATAATGATGGGTTTAATGACTTATTTGTTACTAATGGTATTGAACACGATCTTTCTAATCAGGATTTTAGAAATCAAATGAAGGCAAATATTAGAAATCGTAAAAAGGTATCGCTAGACGAAGCTATTGATATGATGCCCTCTACAAAACTTAGTAATTATGCTTTTAAAAATAATAAAGACCTAACCTTTACTAACACTTCTCAAAAATGGGGTTTAGACTTAAGAGTTAATTCCTGTGGTGCGGCATATGCAGATTTAGATAATGATGGAGATTTAGATCTCATTATTAATAATCAATCAGAAGAGGCTTCCGTCTATAAAAATAATTCTAATAATAACCATATTTCTTTCTCTTTTCACGGACCAGAAAGTAATCCCTTTGGATTAGGAACTACAGTTAATGTTTATGCAGATAAACTTAAACAATCCAAAACGCTATTTGTAAGTAGAGGATACCAGTCTTCTGTAACGAATAAATTATATTTTGGATTAGAGAGCAGAACGAAAATAGATAGCGTAAAAGTAATCTGGCCAAATGGAAATCAGCAACGCCTAACAAGTATTGACGTTAACAAACCTTATGTTTTAAATTTTGAAAAAGCAATTTCCCCAATACTGGAAAACCCAAATTCAGACGCCTTATTTGAAAATATAGACCCAACTGATATCGGCATAGATTATAAGCAAATAGAAAATAAATTTAACGATTTTGAACTGCAATTATTATTACCTCAAAAACAATCTGAAGTTAGTAATCCTCTGGTTGTAGGCGATGTGAATAATGACGGTTTAGAAGACTTCTTCGTTGGAAATTCTAAAGATGAAAAGGCAGCTTTATTTATTCAGACCAAGAGTGGTAACTTTATTAGTAGTAATAAATCTCTTTTTGAAACTGATAAAACATATGAAGACACAGACGCTGTATTCATTGATGTAGACAATGATAATGATTTAGATTTATATGTAGCTTCTGGTGGTTATGAGGTTGAATTGAACTCGCCTTTATTAGAGGATAGACTTTACATAAATAATGGTAAAGGTTTGTTTAAGAAATCTAAGCGATTACCCAGCATACAATCAAATACAAAAGGTGTTACGGCTTCGGATTACGATAATGATGGTGACATGGATATTTTTGTTGGAAGCCGAGTTAAGCATGGCATGTATCCATTATCAGATTCGTCTTATTTATTAGAAAACCAAAACGGAAAATTTATAGATGTAACAGAAGCACATTTTAGTGAGATTTCTGAATTAAAAATGGTTAATGATGCTTTGTTTACCGATTACGATAATGATGGTGACTCAGACCTTATTATCGTCGGAGAATGGATGCCAATAACTATATATGAGAATGATAAATCTAATTTTAAAAAAGTTTCTCTTTCTGAATTAGATATGTTATCAGGGTGGTATCAAACTATTAAAGAAGTGGATTTAGATAATGATGGTTTCAAAGATTATATTATCGGAAACTGGGGAGAAAACAATAAGTTTCATCCCAGTACTGATAAACCCCTTCATGTTTATGCAGATGATTTTGAGCAAAACACATCTTTTGATGTTATATTAAGTAAAGTTTCAAAAACGGGCGATTTAATTCCTGTAAGAGGAAAAGAATGTTCCTCTCAGCAAATAACGTCCTTAAATAGTAAAATAAAAACATACAAGGAATTTGCCACTTCAAATCTCATTGATATTTATGGTGAAAATGAATTGAACAGTGCAACTCATCTAACAGTTACTGACTTTCAGTCCATTATTTTAAGGAATAATCAGAACGGTCAATTTGAGATAAAAAAACTACCCAAGCATGCTCAATTTAGCCCTACGCTAAGTATTGAAACACACGATTTTAATGGTGATGGATTTTTAGACATTTTTGGTGTTGGCAATGTGTTTGATGCTGAGGTAGAGACTATTCGTTACGATGCGTCAAAAAACTATGTTTTACTTGGTAATGAGAAAGACGATTTTCAATTTATAAACGATACAAGTTATTTTAACAATAATGAAGCAAAGGCAATAAAAAAGATTGTAATTAGCGGTCAAGTGTATTTTATAATAATGAATAAAAATGATTCATTAAAAATACTACGACTAAAAAACCAATCATAAAGCATACCTTATATAATAATGATAACAGAAATGAATATTTCATTTAATAAACCTTATCATCAGTGGATTAAGCGAGAATCTATTGATAGCAAGCAGCTTTATAATAAATTCTTAAACTGGATAAGCGGAGAATTTGATTTATATCTTCAAGAGGAATTAAATGGTATAGAGGTGTTTTTTCCCAATGGGAAGTTCAGTATTAAAGCGATTGAAGAAAAGAAAAAAAATATTGAAATAGAAATAAATTTAAGGAGTAAAGACCTAAAGTCAATAAACACAATAGGAAATCAAATAATTTCTATTCATCATCAAATAGAAACCATGTACTCTACAACTGTTGAATAGTTATTTCGCAATAATTTATTACGATACTATCAGTGAATAAGGTGAAAAATTCATCGCTATTCTTTTTACATTCTGCATAATAGAAGCAAAATAAAATTTTAGCCGTTAATTTATTAATCGGATATTTTAGGTTTTTAACCTTAGTAGTGCCCAATTGATTAAATTAATATCACGTTTGTAGTTGGCGATGCGTTTAAAATGTAAGATTATTCTATATTCGACATTTCAGTTTTAGCTTTTAGCCGGTAAAGTGCACTGTTTAAAGATGCTCATTGGTCAGCTTTATTTTGTTGGCTCGTATTTTTTTTTATTTTTACACCTCACTTAAAAGAATTATGAATAAAAATTTGTTAGCCTCTATCTTATTTTTTTTCGTAGGACACGTATCTATCGCACAAGGAAGTGTTCCACCACCACCTATGCCACCACCACCACCAGGTCTTCCTATCGACGGTAATATTATTGTTTTAATTGTGGTTGCTTTAATTTATGGCATCTGTAAAGTAATTCAATTGAGAAAACTTACTGCCTAAAGTCTTAGGTCGTTTAATCGTTTTACATATTTCCCAATAACATCAAATTCTAGATTAACCAAATCACCAATTTTAATATTTTTAAAAGTTGTATTGTCGTACGTATATGGAATTATAGCCACAGAAAAGGTATTCAACTTAGAATTAACAACAGTTAAACTTACACCATTTACAGTAATGGAACCTTTTTCAATTGTAATATTATCAAAGGAATTATCATATTCAAATGTAAAAACCCAACTCCCATCTTCTTCAATAATTTCAACACATTTAGCCGTTTGATCAACATGACCCTGCACAATATGGCCATCTAATCGATCACCTAATTTCATAGCTCTTTCAAGATTCACTAAGTCGTTTTCGGCTAGTTTTCCTAGATTAGTTTTGTTTTGTGTTTCTAATATGGCTGTAACAGTATAGGTGTTTTCATTGATATCAACAACAGTTAAACAAACACCGTTATGAGCCAAACTTTGATCAATTTTTAATTCGTCAATAATAGGTGCATCAACACTTATATGAAGGTTACCGCCCTCATTTACAAGTTTTTTTATTGTTCCTAAATTTTCAATTATTCCAGTAAACATAGTTTGCGCTTTATTTAGTTAAATTTGTAGTTACAAAGTTACTTACATATTGCGTGTTAATTACCAATTTTAATAAAAAATAGTATAAAGCAAACATGAAAAAAGAAGAAAATATAATTGTTGGTATTTCTGTTGGTGATCTCAATGGAATAGGACCAGAAATTATAATTAAAACCTATGAAGATTCAAGGTCATTGGAGTTAAATACACCAGTTATTTTTGCGTCTGTCAAAACCATGCAATTTTTTAAAAATCATTTTAACAGTAAAATCAATTTTTTTAATATAGATTCTCCACAAAAAGTTGTTCATGGTAAAGTTAATGTGGTGAATATCTGGAGAGAACCAGTTAAAATTGAGTTTGGTAAAACAGATAAAAAAATAGGAGAATACGCTATTAAATCGCTTGAAGCGGCAACCAAAGCTTTAAAAGATGGATTTATCGATGTTCTAGTTACAGCTCCTATTAACAAACACAATATACAATCCGATAAATTTAATTTTCCGGGTCATACGGATTATTTAGCAAAGTCTTTAAACGGTAAAAGTCTAATGTTTATGGTGTCCAATAATTTGCGTGTTGGGCTTCTGACAGATCACGTACCATTAAAGGATGCAAGCCAAACAATTACAGAAGACTTAATAAAAGAGAAAATTGCGACTGTAACAAAATCTTTAAAACAAGACTTTGGAATTAGAAAACCAAAAATAGCCGTTTTAGCCATAAACCCGCACGCTGGAGACAATGGTGTTATTGGAAATGAAGATGATACAGTCCTAAAACCAACTTTAGAAAAATTGAAATCAGAAGGAAATTTAGTTTACGGGCCATATTCGGCAGATAGCTTTTTTGGTTCTAACACCTATAAAACTTTTGATGCTATAATTGCATCATATCACGATCAAGGTTTAATTCCTTTTAAAACAATTGCATTTGGACAAGGTGTTAACTTTACGGCCGGATTAGAAAAAGTGAGAACATCACCAGATCATGGAACAGCATACGAAATTGCTGGAAAAGGTGTTGCCGACGAAAGCTCATTTAAACACGCGATATTTATGGCGATTCAGATTTTTAGAAATAGAACGGACTATAACCTTTATAGTAAAAACCCATTAAAAAAAGAGTCCAGATAGTTATAAACAAAAATTGTTGATATCTAGCTATTAAATAAGGAAAAATTTGTATATTTGCACGCTCAAAATGAATGTCGTAATGAAAGCATTAAAAGCTTATACAATTCCTTTTATAGGATTAAAGGTAGGAGAGCATCATTTTGATTATCACATTGATAATACGTTCTTTCAGAATTTTGAATATGATGAGTTTAACTCAGTTAATATAAAAATTGACCTAAAATTTCAAAAAAAAACAACCTTATTAGAGTTGTATTTTTCAGCAAATGGGTCGGTAAATATTAATTGTGATTTAACAAATGAACCTTATAATCAGCATATTGATGACCAATACAAATTAGTTGTTAAGTATGGTAATGAGTATAATGATGACAATGAAGATATATTAATTATACCTCATGGAGAGTACGAAATTAATATTGCTCAGTATATATACGAGCTCATTGTATTAGCAGTTCCGGTTAAACGGATTCATCCAGGTATTGAAGATGGTACACTACAATCAGAAATCCTCTCAAAATTAGAAGAATTAAGTCCTAATAAGGATAATAAAACAAAATCATCAGAGGAAATTGATCCTCGTTGGAATAATTTAAAAAAACTATTAACGGATAAATAACATTTAAAATGGCACATCCAAAGCGTAAAATATCAAAAACAAGAAGAGATAAAAGAAGAACACATTATAAAGCTTCTGTACCTCAAATAGCAACTTGCCCAACAACTGGTGAGCCACATTTATACCATAGAGCACACTGGCACGATGGAAAATTATATTACAGAGGTCAAATTTTAATTGATAATTCTGTTGAAGAAGAAAATATAGCATAAATTTTATTATGCACGCATATAAGAAAACGCTCACTTGTGAGCGTTTTTTTTGTTATAATTTTCTGAATAGCGCAAAAACCACTTAATTTGCATAATTATTTGCCGAAAAACGATGAAAATTGATCAAAAAGCATTCCTTTTTACCAATTTTCTATACTTTTAATTAACTAAACCCTAATAATGAGTAAAATCACAGCCGCAATTACAGCTGTAGGAGGCTATGTTCCAGACTTTGTTTTATCAAACAAAGTATTAGAAACAATGGTCGATACCAATGACGAATGGATTACTACGCGTACCGGAATAAAAGAACGAAGAATTCTTAAAGAAGAAGGTAAAGGTACATCGTTTTTAGCCATCAAAGCAGCAGAGGATTTAATTCAGAAAAAAGGATTAGACCCAAAAGAAATTGAATTGGTAATTGTGTGTACAGCAACTCCAGACATGAAGGCGGCATCAACAGCAGCTTACACAGCGACACAAATAGGCGCTATAAATGCATTTTCGTTCGATTTAGAAGCCGCATGTTCGAGTTTTCTTTATGGAATGTCGACTGCTTCAGCTTATATAGAATCTGGGCGTTATAAAAAAATCCTACTTGTAGGAGCTGATAAAAATTCATCTTTTATAAACTATAAGGATAGAGCAACTTGTATTATTTTTGGTGATGGAGCTGGTGCAGTACTTTTTGAGCCTAACGATGAAGGTTTGGGCTTACAAGACGAATTGCTAAGAAGTAATGGCGAAGGAAGGAACTTTTTACAAGCAACATATGGAGGTTCTTCATATCCTATAACAGAAGATACATTTAAAGATGGTAAGCATTATGTCTTCCAAGATGGTAAAACTGTATTTAAAAATGCTGTATTTAATATGGCAGATGTTTCAGAAAAAATACTAAAAAGGAACAACCTTACAAATGACGATATATCATGGTTAGCAGCTCACCAAGCCAATAAACGTATTATTGATGCTACTGCTAACAGAATTAAACTAGAAGAAGAAAAAGTAATGATGAACATTCAGAAGTATGGTAACACCACTTCTGCTACATTACCATTATTATTACACGATTATGAGTCACAATTAAAAAAAGGTGACAATATTATATTTGCTGCCTTTGGTGGCGGATTTACTTGGGGCTCAATTTATTTTAAATGGGCCTATAATTCCTAACAAAAAACTAACTAATAAAAATCTAAACATTATGGATTTAAAAGAAATTCAGAACTTAATAAAATTTGTAGCCAAATCTGGTGCAAGTGAGGTTAAGTTAGAAATGGATGACGTTAAAATTACCATTAGAACAGGTTCTGACAGCGATACCACAATAGTACAACAAGTACCAATACAAGCTGCACCAATGGTTCATCAACAAGTACCAGCTGTACAAGCTGCAGCCCCTGCTGCAGAAGCACCAGCTATGCCAAAAGAAACTAGTGACGATTCAAAATATATTACGATTAAGTCACCAATAATTGGAACATTTTATCGCAAACCTTCACCAGACAAACCTGTTTTTGTTGAGGTAGGAACTCAAATAAAAGACGGAGATGTACTATGTGTAATAGAGGCAATGAAGTTATTTAATGAAATTGAATCAGAAGTTTCTGGTAAAATTGTAAAAGTACTCGTTGACGACTCTACACCTGTTGAATTTGATCAACCATTGTTTTTAGTCGATCCATCATAACCAAATTTAAAATTCCAAAACAAAAAATCCCAATACATTGGAATTTGGAATTTGAAATTTTAAATACTTAAAAGTTATGTTTAAAAAAATACTAATTGCCAATAGAGGAGAAATAGCACTTCGTGTTATTAGAACCTGTAAGGAGATGGGAATTAAAACCGTTGCTGTATACTCAACAGCAGATGCAGATAGTCTTCATGTTAAGTTTGCTGATGAAGCAGTATGCATCGGACCTGCTCCTAGCAATGAATCTTATCTTAAAATATCTAACATTATTGCTGCAGCTGAGATAACAAATGCAGATGCGATACATCCTGGATATGGTTTTTTATCTGAGAATGCAAAATTTTCTAAGATCTGTGAAGAGCATGGAATTAAATTCATTGGGGCTTCTGAAGAGATGATCGACAGAATGGGTGACAAAGCAAATGCTAAAGCAACCATGAAAGCAGCTGGAGTACCTTGTGTACCAGGAAGTGATGGCGTTATTGAATCATTTGAGGACTGCATAAAAATTGCCAAAGAAACAGGGTATCCTGTAATGCTTAAGGCTTCTGCAGGTGGTGGTGGAAAAGGAATGCGTGCCGTCTGGAAACCAGAAGACCTTCAAAATGCCTGGGAATCAGCAAGGGCAGAATCTAAAGCAGCCTTTGGGAATGACGATATGTACATGGAGAAGCTTATTGAAGAGCCTCGCCATATCGAGATACAGATAGTTGGAGATTCTCGTGGAAAAGGCTGTCATTTATCTGAAAGAGATTGTTCCATACAAAGAAGACACCAAAAATTAACAGAAGAAGTACCTTCTCCATTTATGACTGATAAATTGAGGACTAAAATGGGTAATGCAGCAGTTAAAGCAGCAGAATACATTAAATATGAAGGTGCCGGAACAGTTGAGTTTTTAGTGGATAAGCATCGAAATTTCTATTTTATGGAAATGAATACACGTATTCAAGTTGAACATCCAATTACAGAACAAGTTATCGATTTCGATTTAATACGTGAGCAAATTTTGGTTGCTGCTGGCGTTCCTATTTCTGGTAAAAATTATACACCAAATTTACATTCAATTGAGTGTCGAATAAATGCAGAAGATCCTTTTAACGATTTTAGACCTTCACCAGGGAAAATAACAACACTTCATGCACCAGGAGGACATGGAATACGTTTAGATACTCATGTTTATGCTGGTTACAGTATACCGCCTAATTATGATTCTATGATCGCTAAGTTAATTACAACTGCTCAAACAAGAGAAGAGGCAATTAACAAAATGAAGCGAGCATTAGATGAGTTTGTTATTGAAGGCATTAAAACCACAATTCCTTTTCACAGGCAATTAATGGATCATCCAGATTATTTAGCGGGTAATTATACCACTAAATTTATGGAGGATTTTGAGATTCAACCAGAAGAAGATTAATATATTAACCCAAGTTTTTAGCTTGGGTTTTTTTATACTTTATTTTGAACAACTTCCATTTTTTAAGACGTATAATTATTACTGCAAAGCGATTCTATTGGATTTTTTTTGACAATAAGCTCAAATAAAACTAAATTTAACATCAAAAAAACTATGAATCCTGAATACTTATCAAAAGTAGCAGCAATTGTTATTGCTTTTAGTTCTTTATTTGCCGGCTCACAGAATCCTAACAAATGGTGGACAAGTGTTAGCGATGCTAAAGCTAAACAATCAGAACAAGTACCAAGAAAGATTAGTCTTTCTTCGGAAAAATTTTACCAACTTGATATTGAAGGTATTAAAAGTGCATTGCAAAATATAGGCAATCGTGAAAATATTGGAAATACAATAATGTCCTTTCCAAATTCTGAAGGGGAATTAAATAGATACAGAGTATTCGAGGCATCTATTATGGAACCAGAACTTCAAGCTCAGTTTTCAAACATGAGAACATATGCTGGTCAAGGAATAGATAATCCTACAGAAATTATAAGGTTTAGTATAACACCTAAAGGCTTACATGCAATGGTATTAGGATCTTTAAAAGGCACTCAATTTATTGATCCTTTTTCAGTTGAAGGAAACGTTTATACCGCATATTCTAGAGCAGATTTAAATGCTATAAATTTCGATTTTGAGTGTGGAGTTAGTGACGACCCACTACTTCAAGACAGATCTTTTGATGACATTGCTATGGCAAGAAATGCAGATGATGGTACTTTAAGAGATTACAGAATAGCTATAGCTTGTACAGGAGAATACGCTGCGTTTCATGGTGGAACAGTAGCTGGTGCAATGGCAGCTATGGTTGCTACAATGACTAGAGTAAATGGTATTTACGAAAGAGACCTATCGATTACAATGACAATGGTTGCTAACAATGCGAGTATTATATATACTGATGGCGCAACCGATCCATTTAATAATAATAGCGCAGGAACACTGATTAATCAAAGTCAAAGCGTAATAAGCGCTGAGATAGGTGCAGCTAATTATGATATAGGGCACACCTTCAGTACTGGTGGTGGTGGTTTAGCCGCTTTAGGTTCGTCTTGTAATAATGCGAATAAAGCAAGGGGAATTACAGGTTCTCCTCAACCAACTGGTGATGCTTATGATGTAGATTATGTATCTCATGAATTGGGTCATCAATTTGGTTCAACTCACACCTTTAATGGTAATGCAGGTAGTTGTTCTGGAGGTAACAGAACAGGTTCTTCAGCCTATGAACCAGGAAGCGGTAGCACTATAATGGCATATGCGGGAATTTGTGGTTCCAATAATATTCAAAATAATAGTGACGCTTATTTCCATCAAAAAAGTTTACAATTAATATGGAATCATATAACAAGTTCTTTTGTTTGTCCTGTAAATTCATCGGCAACAGGTAATAATGAACCTTTAGCAGAAGCTGGTGCTAATTATACAATTCCGCGCGGTACACCCTATAAATTAGATGGAGGTGCTTCTACAGATCCAGATGGATTAGCATCATTGACCTATACATGGGAGCAGTATGATTTAGGCGTTGCAGGGATGCCTACAGAAACATCAACTACAGGTCCATTAGTTAGATCTTTTGAGGGAACAGATAATCCTGTTAGATACGTACCAAGACTTTCAGATATTTTGGTAAATGGAGGAACATCAACAACTTGGGAAAAACTAGCAAACGTTAACAGAGCTATTAATTATAGATTAACCGTAAGAGATAATGACGCAGCAGGAGGACAAACCGATGTAGACGCAATGACTGCAACGGTGACAACAGCGGCAGGTCCATTTACAGTAACATCTCAAGGCGTATCGGGTATTAGTTGGGATAATGGCTCAACACAAATGATAACTTGGAATGTTGCAGGCACAAATGCCAATGGAGTAAATGCCACTAATGTAAATATTTTACTTTCAACAGACGGAGGATTAAATTTTGATACTGTATTGGCATCAAGCACACCGAATGATGGATCTCATAGCATTACTGTACCAAATAATGTGGGTAGTACAAATTGTAGAATAATGATTGAAGGTGACGGGAATATATTTTTTAATGTGAACTCAACACCTTTTCAAATTGGTACAATTGTCTGTGATGAATATTCCACAGGCCCAATAAGTGTAGCAATACCAGATGGAGTAGCCCCAAATCAACAAGGTGCTCCAGTTTTTGTTCCAGTTACCGTAGGAGATAATGCAATAATTGCAGGTAATTTAAAAGTTAGTGTAGATGTAACACATGCTTATATTGGTGATTTAACTATGGAATTACAATCACCTAGTGGTACTTCTGTAAATATTTGGGCTAGAACGTGTAATACTACACGATTCGGAAATATAGATGTAACATTAGAAGATAGTAGTCCTTCAATTGTTTGTGGCTCGCCAACTACAGGAAATTACGCTCCGGCTAATCCATTAAGCGCTTTTGATGGTGAAGACATAAATGGTACCTGGAATCTTGTTTTTGTGGATTTTTATGAAGTGGATGCAGGAGTAGTTAATAGTTGGTCATTGGAAATATGTGCAGCATCTGGCTTATCAGTTACTGAAAACGAATTAGAAAACTTAAGCGTTTATCCAAATCCAAACAATGGTGAATTCAATATAGAATTTAATCCAACGTCTGGTGAAGACATATCAATTGAAGTCTATGATATAAGAGGAAGATATATATATTCTAATATTTACAGTAATGTAAGTCGATTTGAAGAAGTTATAAGACTTAATAATGCACAATCTGGAGTTTACTTGTTAACTATAGCGGATGGCACACAAAAAGTGACTAAGAAAATTATTGTTGACTAAACAATGAATTATAAATAAAAAAGCTTCTAACTTTAGGAGCTTTTTTAATACTATGAGATTATCGTATTGGGAAATAAAATCGTGGTTATCTAACATAGATTTCGCTGTCATTGGTAGTGGTATTGTAGGTCTTAATTGTGCGTTACAATTGCATAATCGTTTTCCTAAGGCTAAAATTATCGTTTTTGAAAAAGGAATACTGCCACAAGGAGCAAGTACAAAAAATGCTGGTTTCTCATGTTTTGGGAGTCTAAGTGAGATTATTGAAGATCTTCAACATCATACAACAGAAGACGTATTAGAACTCGTTAACAAGCGCTATAACGGATTAAATTTATTAAGAAATAATCTTGGCGACAAGGCTATTAATTATCAAAATCTTGGTGGCTATGAGTTGTTTCTAGATTCTGACATTAAACTATTTGACACCTGTCATCAAAGACAATCTGAAGTTAACCAATTATTGCAACCCATTTTTAATGATGAGGTGTTTTCATTTGTAGAAAACAAGTTTCGATTCAATGGTATAAAGTCTAAATATAGTTTCAACAAGTTTGAAGGGCAATTAGATACTGGAAAAATGATGGAAGTATTATTGAACAAAGTACAGGGTTTAGGAATTAAAATATTGAATAATATCACCGTAGAATCCTTTTCAGAAGATTCTAATTCTGTAAAAATAAAGACGAATCAATTTGATGTTAAAACTAAAAATCTTTTTATCGCCACCAATGGCTTTGCACAACACTTAAATATTACTGAGGTTAAACCAGCAAGAGCACAGGTTTTAATAACTAGTCCAATAAAAGACTTACATATTAAAGGAACTTTTCATTTAGAGAAAGGGTATTATTATTTTAGAAATATTGATAATCGAATACTATTTGGTGGAGGTAGAAATTTAGATTTTAAAACTGAAGAAACTTCAGAATTTGGAAAAACTGAAATCATTCAAAATAAACTTGAAGAACTTTTAAAAACAACAATTTTACCTAACACTAGTTTTAAAATTGATCATCGATGGAGTGGAATTATGGGAGTTGGTAAACAAAAGAAAGCCATTGTAAAACAACTTAGTAATAATGTATATTGTGGTGTGCGACTTGGCGGTATGGGTGTTGCAATAGGAAGTTTAGTTGGTAAAGAATTAGCTGATTTAATAGAATAATTTATCCTGTAAGGTTTTTTAAACCCTGTAGGTATAAACCCAAAACGTGAACAAAAAACAACAACTCTATAACAAATGCCAAGAGGTTCTAAACAACCGTTTAGAGGTTATTCAAAACACAATTAAAGACATTCAGAATGCGCTACACTCAGAAACAAAAAGTAGCGCTGGTGATAAACATGAAACTGGAAGAGCCATGTTGCAATTAGAACGAGAAAAGGCTGGAAATCAATTACCTGAAATTCAAAAATCACAAGAAATTCTTCAAAAAATAGATCCAGATACGGCACACCAAAAAGTGGCATTAGGTAGCATAGTTTATACGTCTAATCTTAATTATTTTATTGGCATTAGTGCAGGCGAAATTATCGTAAATTCAGGTAAATTTTATGCCATTTCACCATCTACTCCAATTGCTCGGCTTTTATTATCTAAAATGGTTGGCGAGCAAATTCAATTTAGAAACAGTACCTTTACCATTATTAAAATTGAGTAAAAAACGCAACACCTGTTTTAATGAAGAAGTTAGAAAATGTCATAAATATAATTATTAAATTAAGGGTTGCAATCATCGCCATTTTAGCGGTTTTAATGGCTGTTTCAGCACAACAAACAATTCAAAAACTAAGTGTTGACAATTCCCTTTCCATTTGGTTTTTAGAAGACGACCCGAGTTATAAGGCGTATATAGATTTTCAAGAGGAGTTTGGTTCAGACGAAATATTTGTAGCTATGCTGCCAGTTACAAACGCGATTGGGGAGTTAGAGATAAACCGATTACGTGCGTTACATAATAAAATTGATACGTTATCTTACGTGAAAACAAGCTTTAGTTTAGCAAAAGCCAAGTATCCTATATATGCAAATTCTAAAATTAATTTTGACGATTTATACAACCCTAAACGAAGTGAAAAAGGTTTAAAAAGTTTATTTTCAAAACTGCCAAGTATCACCTCTCAACTTGTTTCTAAGGATTATAAAAATTTGTTTTTCTATATCCAATTAAATCCAACACCTACTATTGAAATTAAGCGAAAGGATATTGCAGGAGAAATAACAGCTCTTATAGAAAATCAATTTCCTGTTTATCATTTAACAGGTCCACCAGTTTTAAATGAAGCATACAGTAAGGGGATTTATAAAGAAAGTTTAATATTTGGTGTATTAACAGTTTTGATTATTTCGTTAATGCTACTGTTCTTATTGCCCAGTAAACGTTATCTAATAGTTTCTCTATTATCTGTTGCTGTTCCTGTAGGTCTATTATTTGGTATTATAACATCATTAGGATTTGCACTGAATATGATCTCTATGCTTATACCGACCATTCTAATGGTTTATAGCGTTAGCGATGCTGTACATATTATTAATATTTACCATAAAGAAGGAATTATTAATAAAACGAAATCTAAAATTGAGCTATTAGCATTAGCAATTCGGAAGAGTTTCACACCTTGCTTTTATACAACACTAACCACTTTTGTAGGTTACTTTGCGTTGTATTTATCGCCTTTACCTGCTTTTAAAAACATGGGAATTTTTACCTGTGTAGGTTTACTTTTGAGCTTTGTTTTGGTTTATATAATAACCATTATTGGTTTTAGTTTTATGACCTTTAATTTTGAAGTTGCAAAACCTTTATTGAGTTTTAAGAAAGTCAGTCAGAGTCAATTCATTAATTGGTTAAATCGTTTTACGTCTCAGTACAAAACATCAATAATTGCTGTTTTCACCTTAGTTCTTTTGTATGGAATGTACGCTGTTTTTCAAGTTAAAATAGATACGGATTCCTTGGATTTGTTGGCAGAAGGAAAGGCAAAACAAGACTTGCGTATAGTAGAAAGTCAACTCAATGGAAGCTCTAGAATGCAGTTGAATATTTCGGCTGTTAATGGTGGAACGTTATTAAATTCTGAAGCCGTGAGGCAATTAGAACGCTTTCAGGATAAACTTGAAGAAAACCCATTAATAAACACGCCAGTTTCTGTTGTTAACATAAAATCATTTCTAGAAAAACGTTCTCCAGTACTATTTCAAAGCAATGTCACAGAAGGCAAGATTAAAAACACATTGTCTGCTGTAGATAATAAGGACAATAGTTTTTTTAAATTATTTTCAGATGATTTTACTTCTGCAGGAATTACAATTGGTTTTAAAGAAATTAAAACTTCTCAATTAGAGCAATTGATTGAAGATATTCAACAAGATTTTAATTCAACATTTAATACAGCAGACTATAAGCTTAAAATAAATGGATTTGCAGTAGTTTTTGCTCAACTCAATAACTTTATACTTGAAACTCAGTTTAAATCGTTTTTTGCTGCGTTTTTTGTGGCGTTTCTATGCCTATTAGTTTTTATTAAACGAATTAAGACTACGCTTTTAGTATTAATCCCTAATATTATTCCTTTGGCTTTACTAGCGATTCTCATGACCTTGCTAGATATTCCGTTGGATGTTACTACAGCAATGATTACACCTATAATGTTGGGAATTGCCATGGACGATACCATACATTTAGTTTATAAATATAGACGCAGTAAAACGGTAATAGGTTCACCTGAAACAAGAATGAATAATGCAATGACTTATACAGGCAGTGCATTATTTTCTACAACCTTCGCTTTGGTTGCTGGGTTTTTAATTATTGCCTCTAGCGCAACACCATCAGTTAGAGATTTTGGATTACTTTGTGCTGTAACTGTAGCGATAGCATTAATTACGGACATTTTTTATTTACCAGCCATATTGAAGAAATTCGACCGTTAGTTATTCTATAATTTTGAAGTAAATTTCGCTTGTTTTCTCGAGTTCAAATTCGTGCTCAATAAAAACAGTATCTGAATTATATTCCGATTCAATCAACCAAGAATTACCATTAAAATAAGCGTGTTTTACAATAGCTTTAAAATCTGAATGTTCTACAATCTTTAGTTGATGTGCATATAAAATCCCATAAGGTTCAATGACATTAAATTCTCCAAAAAAAGAAGCAATTAATGGCAAGTTAGGATCTCTATATAGCCTTAGAGGTTTGTCTTTTGCGATTATTTTAGAGTCGTGAAGCACTATCATTTCATCAGCAAAACCTAGCACGTCACTTTTATCATGTGTAGCTACTATACAAGCAATATTTTTTTCTTTTAAGTAGTTAAAAATACTACGCCTTAAGGATTGCTTTTTAAAATTATCAATATGGCTAAAAGGCTCATCTAATAAAAGAATTTCTGGTTCTTTTGCCAGAGCTCTTGCAATAGCCACACGTTGTTTTTGCCCACCGCTTAAATTCTTAACTTTGGTTTTTGCAAAGGCTTCGAGTTCAACAACTTTTATTAGTTGGCTGCTACGTTTTTGTTTTTCTTCAGGGAAGAAATTAGATAGAAATTTGCCAATATTCTCCTCTACAGATATAAAAGGCATCAGGTCGAACTCTTGAGTGACATTTTTAATAAAATCATAACCAACTATGAGGTTATATTTTGGACCAAGTATTTTGGTGTCATTCCAATAGATATGCCCTTTTACTAAATCATATTCACCATATATGAGTTTAAGAAGCGTGCTTTTTCCAGAGCCACTTTCTCCTGTAATAGCAAGATTTTCACCTTTCTCCAAAGACAAACTTATTGAATCTAAAACTTTAGATTTAGAATAGGCAAATGAAATGTTTTCAACCTTTAGCATAAGTAAAAATAACATAAAAAAACCGTTTGAATTCTCAAACGGTTTTCAATATTTAATACCGAAAATCTATTTTTTTATGAATTTTCGTTTTATAATTTTTCCATCAGATTCTAATCTTAAAAAGTATACACCACTTGCTAAATTTGAAACGTCTAAAGTATTTGTTTTTAACTTAGTACTGCTAAGACGTTTTCCATTGATATCAAACACAGTGGCTATTTTATCAAAGATATCTGCAGATGTTTTAATTGTAAGTTCATCATCAACAGGATTAGGATAAATAGATACATCGCTTAAGGCCTCGTCAATAACACTTAATGCAGAGCCTTCAACAATGTTATGTGTTGTATTTATTGTGGGGTTTGCGATATAATCTACAATACCAGATGGCCAATAAATTGTAATACTATTTATAGTTGTGTCTGTGCCTAAACCAAAATGTGTATTTAGTGAACTCATAAATTCAAATCCTTCTCCGCTTCGTACGTCTCTTATTTGCGTTCCGCTAGCTGTTTCAATTTCAACTCTCGCACCAATTCCATTAATGTTACTGACTGTACCTACAGTATTTATTTTCACCCAATTGTTAGTATTTGTATTGTTTAAATAGATGTTACCACTCCTAAAAACATCTAGGAAGCCATCATTATTTGTATCACCTATTGCTCCCGTTGGAGGCATATTAGATGCGTAATTTGTAAATGTGAAATCTCCATTATTAAATAAAATATCCCCATTAGAAAGTATATCAACGTAACCATTATTATCAAAATCGGCAGGTGCATTTTCTATACCTAACTGAGCTGCCAATACACCAGAGCCAGAAGTCACATCGGTAAAGGTTCCGTCACCATTGTTTTTCATTAGCTTGGAATCGCCATTAGAGGTACTACTTGCGCCAACATAAACATCCATATCACCATCATTGTCAAAATCTGCCCATGCAGAAGACCATGTTTGTATATTATCGCCCAAATTTGAAGCGTTATTATGACCAACTGTAGGATAATTGGTATTGTACCATCCGTTACTGTCAGCAATATTTATAAAAACGCCATTACCATCATTTCGCCATAGCTCGTTAGTACTGATTGTTGTAGAACCACCTCTACATTTCGCAATGAAAAGATCCATATCTCGATCATTGTCAAAATCTATCCATACAGTACCATAATTTCCACCTCCTGGTGTAAGACCTAATCCATTTTCCACAACGCCAACACTCTCACCTTGGTAAAATGTTAAGTTACCTGAACCGTCATTAATAAAGTATACATTGGCTTCAACATCGTGACAAACAAATGCGTCTAAATGACCGTCGTTATTAATGTCTACAAAATTAGATCGCTGCGAAAAAACATAATCAGAGCCTGATATTTCAGTATATGCTGTACCAGTATCATTTGCTTTCATAAATGTAACACCAGAACCACCTCCATATAAGAGATCGTTATAACCATTGCCATCAAAATCACCAGCGGCTAAACTCCAGCTAGGCGAATTATCTGCGCTTGTTGTGGATATGTTAACCATATTAAACCCACCAGCTGCAAGCTGATAATGTACATTTATATTACTTGAGCTCACTGATACAATATCATCCAAAAAATCTCCATTTAAATCAACAAGGGCAATGTCATAGCTTCCGCTAGTACTAATTGGATTTGTGGTGAACGTAACAGGATATGTCGATGTATCAATTCCGGTTGTAAAATTTTCGCTTTCCCAATTACTAAAGCCATCTACATTACAATTCGCTCTTACATAAACAACATAATTAGTTTCAGGGGATAGACTTGTAAAACTATGGGTATTCACTGGTATTGTAGTGCCTGATGTTGGAATTGCTTCAGTATCTAACCTTACTGCAACTTCCCAAAAGATTTCATCACTGCCTGCAACCCAATTGGCATTGGCGCTAGTAGCATTGATACCACTCACCATAAGCGAACTTACATTTGGACACGCAGGTGGTATTGTTGATATAATGTTTACCGCATTTGCACAAAATCCCCAGCCATATGAATTATTATCATCATAAGAAATACGATATTGAAAATTTTGTAACTGATTTGAAGTGAATGAGGTAATTGCTAATGCATCACTTGTATAAGTACTTGGTGTATCATTACAAAAATTAGTGCTGAAATTCGAATTTTCTAAAAGTTCGCTTCCCCAATTAATCCACGACATACTATCCTCATCCCAATATTGTAATCTTAAAGATTCCGCTTGATATATTCTTAGTACATAGTTAAAAGAAACAATAATTTCAGTTTCACTAGCATTAAAAGCGCCTGTGAGGTCAATTACAGGAGATTCGACTGCTACATTGTTAATTGAAGAACTTCCAGCGTCATCTTCATCATAAGAAAAAGATGAAGAGCCGCCACTAATAGTAGGATTTTCGTAAAGATACGCTGCGTCGTAACTACCGGAAAGTGTCCAGTTTTCATTAGGCCAGTTTGCCGCCTGATTTAATACTTGTGCCTCTACACCAAGGGCAGCAAGGAGTAAAAGAATTGTTAGTAGTAATGATTTTTTCATATTATTTTATTTAATTGCAGTCGTTATTTATTGAGTTTATCCAATTTTCAATAAGTTCTACTCCTTCAGTATGTATTGATACACGGCCTAATAAAGGCATTCTATTAGACGGTTCTGTAGAGTTTATCCTGAAGTGAAGTACCGAATTTCTTGCATCACCTGGTTCTACGATATGACCTAGATTAAACCCAAGGTCAGTATCTGCATCTACACATACTCCAATATTTGAGTAGTCTTGTGTATCCGTAAAACCAAATCGCATCGGACGATATGCGCAATGGGTTTCTTCAGAATGACAATGCGCACAATTAATGTCTAAATACGCTCTAACTCTTAATTCAAGGCTTTCATCAGTATCATTATAACTTGGTAAAACATCTATGTTAGTGGGAAGTGAATTTTCTAAATAACCTAAATTAACAAGCTTTTCTAATTGATTTTCAGCACCACTATTATAATTGTAAATTATGTTTAAATTTCTTGGTTTTGGACCTATTGGTGTAGACACCTCCATAACTTTATGGCAAGTATGACACTCCGGACCAGCAGGAATTCGGTATTCAAGAGATTTTACTTCGTTATCGTCTTGCCACTGAAGGTTTACATAACTCCCCTCCATATTTAATGTGGCTTCAGTTTGCTCAGTATTCCAAACATAAGTCGCAAAAATCCAACCTTCATTTTTTCGAATCATTAATCGTGTTTCGATAATTTTAGTTTCATTACTAGGCAGAACGTTTTCGTAATAGAAGTTTTTAACTAAAATGCTACCAACAGGAAAGTTAAGAGGTAAGTCGTCACTGATATAACTCGCTTTGGTATTGTTAGGCATCCAAATAAAGCGCTTTTTCTTCGCATAATCAGTAAATAAAGTAGAGCTTAATGTATAAGGAGTAACACCAAATCCTGGCTCAAGGTTTTTCAAATTTCCCTCAAATAATTGGTATTCTGAAAGTACCTGATATGGCATACTTTCTAAATTGAAAATAACATTAGAATTGCTTGTAATGTTTACGGTAATTGTCTCTGTTTTACAATCTCCAGATGCGTTACAAATAGTATATTGAAAATTATCTGTACCTACTTCATTTGGGTATGCTGAATATTGTATTGTATCATCACTTGGGTTATTAGGCGTATTGTTTGAGTCTAATATTACAGCAACACCTTTAGTTGGAACACTATGCGTTAATGAGCCACTAAAAGGAATATTTGAATCGTTTAAGAAAATAAAAATTTCTATTTCTGAGTTTTGAGTGATGGTTACTGAATCTGTTGTAGTTTCAATATTTACAGGTGTTAAACTATCTTCTTTACTGCACGAAAGAACATATAACATTAAAAATAGAAAAAGCAAATAATTTTTTTTCATGTGCAATTATACTACTATAGATAAGACAATTTAGAGGCTAAAAAGCCTAACAAAGTAGAAAAAATTAGAAGTAAAGCTAATATTTTTTTAATAAATCACTCTATTTATAATAGAAAACCCAACATACTGTATGCTTAACGTCTTTTTTTATTTGAATATATTGTATTTCAAAAGAAAGAATTTATGCAATACTTTAAGCCTAATATATCTGTTAAAACAGAAATAGAGGTATATTAAATACATAGGAGCAAAAAACGCAACTACCTTATTTTTTTTATAGAGCATTGACTTAAGTTTTACCAAATACCTAAAGTATTTTTCTGGTGTCATTAAAAAATTAATAACACTTTTTACTGGGCTTTTTATTTTTGGGGGTTTATAAGACAAACCTACTTGGTTGGTACCGACATTTTGATAAAAACCATGACTTAAAGTGTCTAAAAACTTCAACTTTTTTCTGTTTTGAAATAAGCCAACTTTTAATGCCATTTTAGAGATAGTTTCTTGTAACGTTTCTTGGTTATAACATAAAGATTCTAAGTTAGTTAATAAGGATTTGTGGATATTAAACATTTCATCTTGATGCGCTTTGATATGATTATCATATAACCATTTTTCTTCAGGCTTATGATACTCTAAAGTGTAATCTTTAGCCTCTAAGCTATATCCTAAGGCACTACCATGATCTGCAGCAGAAAACTGTTCATATAACTGCATGTTAGCCATTAAAATAGAATCGTGATAATTTGTAAATGGCAGTAATGAAAAAATCAGTCCGTTGCGTTTAGTACTCGGTTGAATGTTATAGATTTCACCCAAACCAAGATAATAACCAGTAACAGGAATCTTATTATCAAAAAACTTATAAATAGATTCTTGCATGGTTCCCCCCCAACCAATATCTACTAACGAAATTCCATTAGTTTCAATATCAGTATTAAAAGAATTTATATATGTTTTAAAGGCATTATGACTTGCTTTTCTGTGCTTATCATAATAGTCCTTGAAGTTATTATTTTGTTTTAAAGTTTCAAACACTGAAGATTTAAAAAATCTTTCAATTACGGTTTCTCCGTCAACATTAAGTTCAGTTATAATTAGATTCCTTAAATCTTCTGAGCAATTAACTGCGAGTAAAAAATCACTAACAGAAAGGTTGCTATATTTTTTTTGTAGATAACCAAAATCTTCAATATCGAGATCTTTTAATGCAATTTGAAGAGATGCTTGTCTTGATATTTTTAAATAATGTGTGTTTATTTTTTGGTTTTCATCAATCAGGGCATATTCTTGATATGAGTCAAAGAGTTTTTTAAGGAATTGACCCTCACGAGACAGAAAAAATAAATCCTTAATGTTATTTTTTTTGCTCGTTTCATACATGCGCTCAACAAACGTATGGTAAATAACAATGTATTCTGTATAAGGAATAGATATTTTTTTTTTGCAATTTTTATAAACCTTATTAATGATTTGCTTTAATTTCTTTTTATCGTTCCCGAAGTTGTTACGCTTATTCTTTTTAAGATATTTTTTGTGTGGGAGTTGAAAGGCATTAAGACCATTATTAATAGCATTTGTATTGTCGCTTCTTAAATTGTCACCAATCATCATTACCTCACTTGGGTCTATGGATAATTCTGATATAATTGGAGAATAAATAGAACCATTGTGTTTACTTTTTTCTAATTCCGCAGAACTATATACACCTTCAAATACATCAAGAATATTGTGATGTGTTAATAATTTTTCGAATAGTGATTTAGAACCATAAAAATCTGAAACCAAATACACTTTACCACCATTAGATTTAAAATACTTTAAGATATTTAATACATCTTGGTTTAAATACTGAACATCAGATTCTGATCGAAAATCAGCATTTTCAAAAAGATTAATAAAATCATCTTTACCCTCAACAGATATGATATCTGTATTGATTAGCCGCTTGCAAATTTCTTCTTTTAAAATAGAATAAGGAATCTCAACATCTGCTTTTTTCAATTTTTTAATCAGATACCGTACAGATTCTTGCCTTATAAAATAAAGCGCGTCTATTGATATAGGCAAGCCAAGTTCCCTAATCATAAGTTTAGCCCAAATTCTTTGCGTATAATTAGGATGTACATGCCTGTGAACTATAGTATCATAGTAGTCGGTAAATAAATATTTTATATTCTTATCCTTGAGTTGTTTATGTAGTTGATTAAGTGACAATAAATTTGATTTGGTTAATAGCTAAATTGGGTTTTACCCTTTTATTTTTCCTTCAGTTTTGTTTGGCAATACATCAAAGCCCATATTGTATAAGGTAAAGCCAAAAATATCTGCATATTGCTCAATAGTTTTGCTAACAGGTGTACCCGCACCATGACCAGCATCTGTTTCTATTCTTATTATTGTTGGGTTATCTCCTGATTGTTTACTTTGTAATTCTGCCGCAAATTTAAAACTATGAGCAGGTACAACTCTATCATCGTGATCCCCAGTAGTTACCATCGTTGCAGGATATTCAACTCCTTCTTTAACATTGTGTACTGGTGAGTAACCTTTTAAATATTCAAACATCTCTTTACTGTCTTGTGCAGTTCCATAATCATAAGCCCAGCCAGCACCAGCTGTAAATGTATGGTAACGTAACATATCTAAAACACCAACAGCAGGTAATGCTACTTTTACTAAATCTGGTCGTTGTGTCATAGTGGCACCGACAAGCAATCCGCCGTTAGAACCACCTCGTATTGCCAGATAGTCTGATGAGGTATATTTATTATTTATGAGGAATTCTCCAGCAGCAATAAAGTCGTCAAATACATTTTGTTTTTTCAGTTTTGTACCTGCATCGTGCCATACTTTTCCATATTCGCCACCACCTCTGAGATTTGCCACAGCATAAATACCACCTTGCTCCATCCAAACCGCATTAGCAATACTAAAACTTGGAGTTAAAGGAATATTAAAGCCTCCATAACCGTAGAGAATAGTTGGGTTTTTACCATTAAGTTTTATCCCTTTTTTATGCGTGATTATCATTGGAACTTTAGTGCCATCATTTGAGGAGTAAAATACCTGTTGACTTTCATAATCTTCAGGGTTAAAATCTATACTCGGTTTACGATATAACTCGGAGTTTCCTTTATCAATATCGTATTTGTATATACTTCCTGGTGTTACATAATTGGTAAATGAATAGTATAATTCTTTTTCTTCTTTTTTAGCACCAAAGCCATTTGCACTTCCCACACCAGGCAATTCTACTTCTCTTACTAGTTTACCACTGTAATCGTATTGTAAAACCTTAGAAACAGCATCTACCATGTAATTTGCAAAAAAGTAGCCTCCACCAGTTGATGGACTTAGAACATTTTCTGTTTCTGGTATAAAATCTTTCCAATTTTCAGGTGATGGGTTAGAAGCATCAACAGTAACTACTCGCTGGTTAGGTGCGTTTAGATTGGTCATAATATAGAGTTTAGAACCTACATTTTCTATAATATTTGAATCTGAATCCGTGTGTCCTAATATCTCCACCAATGGTGCATTAGGTACCGATAAATCCTTTATGTATAATTTATTACCTGAAGTTGAAACTCTTGGTGTAATTACTAAAAAACGGTCATCCTCGGTTACTCCGCCATAGATATAACGGTGTTTTTCTTGAGGTGTTCCACCATATATAAGTTGATCTTCTGATTGTTTTGTACCTAATTTATGATAATATACTTTGTGTTGGTCTGTTTTTGCAGACAGCTCACTTCCTTTTGGTTTATCGTAACTAGAATAATAGAATCCTTCGTTTTTATACCAAGACATTCCACTAAATTTAATATCAACCAAAGTATCTTCAACGATTTCTTTGGTTTCTGCATTCATTATTAAAATCTTTCTCCAATCACTCCCGCCTTCAGAAATAGCATAAGCTAATGTTTTTCCATTTTTAGAAAAACTTGCACCACCTAATGATATCGTACCATCTTCTTTAAAGGTATTTGGATCTAAAAAAACTTCGGCAGTATTTGGATCCGCATCGTTTTTGTATCTGTAAATTACGTATTGGTTTTGTAATCCATCGTTTTTATAAAAGTATGTATAATCACCTTCCTTAAATGGAGACCCAATTTTTTCGTAATTCCAAAGTTTAGTGAGACGTTCTTTTAATTGTTCTCTGTATGGTATATTATCTAAATAACCAAAAGTGGTTTCGTTTTGAGATTTTACCCAAGCTTCAGTTTCAGAACTTCTATCGTCTTCGAGCCAGCGGTAATGGTCAACAACCGTTTCACCAAAATAGGTATCTATAGTATCAACTTTTTTAGTTTCGGGATAATCTACAATAATTGGTTTCACTTTTTTAGTTTCGTTTTTACAAGAAACAAAAATACTTAGCAGTCCGGCAAATAGAAGTAATTTTTTCATAATTAGGATTTTTTGAAATAAACAAGGATAAATTCAAAGATAAGTATTTATCAATTCGAATTAGTTCTAAAATTTCACTAAACCTACAGTAAATTGGGACGGCAATATATATAGAAATACAACTAAAAAATTAATTAATTAGTTGAAATACATAAAATTACGGATATTAGGAAGTCTAGAAAAATACTACACTAAAGCATTATTAACTAAGTATTCTGCTATTTGCACAGTATTCGTTGCCGCACCTTTTCTAAGATTATCGCTTACAACCCAAAGATTCAATGTGTTTGGTTGAGAGCCATCACGTCTAATACGACCAACAAAAACATCATCTTTTCCGTTAGCGTACATTGGCATCGGGTAAACGTTTACATCTAAATTATCTTGTACAGTAACCCCATCTGTTTCGCTGAGAATTTGTCTTACTTGATTTAAGTCGTAATCATTTTCAAACTCAACATTAATAGCTTCGCTATGTCCACCAGCTGTTGGTATTCTAACAGCAGTAGCCGTAACAGCTATTGTTTTGTCATTCAGAATTTTTTGAGTTTCTCGTACCAATTTCATTTCTTCTTTGGTATAACCGTTGTCTTCAAAAACATCGCAATGCGGAATGGCATTTTTATGAATTGGGTATGGATATGCCATTTCTCCTTTTTTACCAATCATCTCATTTTCCATTTGTTCTACTGCTTTAACACCAGTACCAGACACAGATTGGTATGTAGAGACAACTATACGTTTTATTTTATATTGTTTGTGCAATGGCGCTAATGCCATCACCATTTGTATGGTAGAACAATTTGGGTTGGCTATAATCTTATCATCTTTAGATAATTCATTTGCATTAATTTCTGGAACGACTAGTTTTTTAGAAAGGTCCATTCTCCATGCGGAAGAGTTATCAATTACTGTTGTGCCAACTTCGGCAAATTTTGGCGCCCATTCTAATGATGTACCACCTCCAGCTGAAAATAGAGCAATGTCTGGGCGTTTTTCTATTGCACTAGGAATGCTAATAACCTCTATGTCATTTCCTTTGTATTTTATTTTTTTACCTACAGAACGTTCTGAAGCTACTAATAATAATTCGTCAAATGGAAAATTACGCTCTTCTAATACTTTAAGCATTACATTTCCTACTAATCCTGTTGCACCTACAATTGCTACTTTCATTTTGAAGTCATTTTGATTGCCAAAATTAGGATATTCCCACTATAAATAGGGCTATTGGGTAATAAAAATGTCATAAAAATTTAACGTTAAAATTGTGAGTTTCGTAATACAGTAGTAAGAAAAAAGAAAACCCAGATCATTATAATCTGGGTTTGGTGATTAAAATATATAGTATAACGGTGTCGCTAAACGTCTTATTTTTTTAAAGCATCTCTGATTTCTGTTAATAAATCAACTTCAGATGGTCCTGCTGGTGCAGCCTCTTTAGCTGGTTCTTTAGTTTTGTTGTATGCTTTCACAATCACAAACATTACTAATCCAACAATTATTAAATTGATAATTGTGTTAATCCAAGATCCGTAAGCAATTACTGCTGCTCCAGCTTCTTTAGCAGCTGCTAACGAAGCATACTCTGTTCCGTCCATAGCATAGTGCATGTCTTCGAAATTCATTCCACCAGCAAAATAACCAATAAATGGCATTGCAATATTAGATACAAATCCGTTAATAACAGCGCCTAAAGCACCTGCCATTATCACCGCAACAGCGAAATCAATCACGTTGCCCGTCATAATAAAATTCTTAAATTCTTTTAACATGGTTTATAGTTTTAGATAATTAGTATGACACTAAGATAATTAAAAATGTCACATTTTTTTTAAAAAAAAGCTTTAGGATATAAACAGTCGTTTTACACGTTGTGAAATAGAAGTTAAAATTTCGTAAGAAATAGTATGTGCTGATTCGGCGAGGTTACTAGCCTTATTGTTAGAATTAAATAGAATAACCTCATCGCCTTCTTTACAGTCAATGTTAGAAATATTGACCATTATCATATCCATGCAAACGTTTCCAATTATAGGCGCTTTTTCACCATTTATAATTACATAGCCTCTTTCATTACCATAAATTCGGTTGATGCCATCAGCATGACCAATTGGAACTGTAGCTGTTTTTTCGTAACCTTTAGATTTATATGCTCGGTTGTATCCAACGGTTTCACCTTTTTTAATGTTATGAATTTGAGAAATAACCGATTTTAAACTTGCAATAGGTATAAGATTTTTATCTTCTTCAGCAGAATTCCCAAAACCATAAAGTCCAATGCCACAGCGCACCATATCATAATGCGCTTCAGGATAGTTTAATACACCAGAAGTATTACATAAGTGTAACCAAGGGTTATATCTAATTTTTCTAATAAATTCCTCGGCTATTGTCGTAAAGGTTTTTATTTGCTGATGTGTAAAATCCACTTCATTAGCATCTTCACTTGCTGCTAAATGTGAAAAAATAGATTTAACAATTATCGTTTCTGTGTTTTTTAATAGAGATACTATATCGTCTATATCATTTTCCCAAAACCCTAATCGATTTAAACCGGTATTAAATTTAATATGAACTGGATAATTGGATTGAGATTGTTCTTTTGCAACAGCTATAAATTCATTTAAAACTTTAGCATTATAGATGCTTGGCTCTAAGCACTTTTCTATTATTGTTTTAAAATTTAAAGACTGAGGATGCAAAACAAGAATAGGACTTGTTACACCAGCTTCTCTTAATGCAACACCTTCTTTTGTATATGCTACAGCAAAATAATCAACGTTCAATTTTTGCAAATGCTTAGCAACTTCTATAGAATCACTTCCGTACGCAAAAGCCTTAACTACAGCCAAAAATTTAGTATTAGGTTTTAATTTGGATTTTAAATAATTGAAGTTATGTGTTAATGCACCTAAATCAATTTGGAGAACAGTTTCTTGCGCTTTAGGCATCTGATTTTTTTTCTTTAGAATTGATTTCCTCGGCATCATTCACTTTCATTTGCCTTACTTTATCTCGCAACATGCTTTTATAATAGGCAGCTCTGCTTAAAGGTTCATATTCGTCAACTTCACCAAGTAAAACCAGGTCGTCACTTTTTGCTTTTCTGTAGCTGTATTGCGCTAAATTTCCGGTTTTTGTACATATAGCATGCACTTTGGTAACATATTCTGCCGTAGCCATAAGATATGGCATTGGCCCAAAAGGATTTCCTTTAAAATCCATATCTAATCCGGCAACTATAACACGAACTCCTTTATTGGCTAAATCATTACAGACTCTAACAATCTCATCATCAAAAAATTGAGCTTCATCAATACCAACAACATCACAGCCGTCTGCTAATATTGGAATATTTGCAGCAGCAGGCACTGGAGTAGAGCGGATTTCATTAGAGTCGTGAGAAACCACCATTTCGTCATCATAGCGCACATCAACAGCAGGTTTAAAGATTTCAACCTTCTGCCTTGCAAATTGCGCACGTTTTAATCTACGAATCAATTCTTCGGTCTTACCTGAGAACATTGATCCGCAAATCACTTCTATCCACCCAAATTGTTCTTTCTGATTTACCGTATTTTCAAGAAACATTTCGTAATTTTAGCTCTAAAACGTAGTAATTTTTCGTTTGTATAAAGGTCAATCAAATATATTAAAAATCAAAAGTAAAACTCATGAAAAAGAAATTAGAATCAGAATTAGTTAGCATAGCGCACCGGATTCTAAAACTAAAAGGCAAGGAAGATGTAGATAGAATGCATGATGAGGTTTCAAAACTTTATGAAAAGCTAACAGTTTTAAAATTTGCACAAGAGAATTTTGAAGACAATATGCCAACCATTGGCAATAACTCTTCATTTTTTGAAATGTTAGATACCGCTTTCAATAACAAGGTGAGTGATAATATTGAAATTGAAAACAAAACTTATATCAATTTAGATGAGGTTGTAGATGATGGTATTATGGAGCCTGTGATGGAAAAGATTAAGGATATGGTTGCTCAAATGCCAGAAGAAACACAACAGGTTGACGCCATTTTAGAACAAACACTAACAAACGACGCACCTAATACAGTAGAATTTGAAAATATAACTTCTGATTTTGCTGAAATGCCAGAATTTGAACCTATTGAAGAAGCTCAAAAACGCGAGGCAGAAAACCAAAAAAAATCTTTAAATGATAAGCTGAAAGGTCAAATTTTACAAATAGACCTTAATGATAAGTTAGCATTTATTAAACATTTGTTTGAAGGTAAAAATGAGGATTATGATCGCGTCATTTCTCAAATTAACACGACACATTCTTTAGGGGAGGCCCGAAAATTAATATTAGAAATGGTTAAACCAGACTATAATAATTGGAATGGTAAAGAAGAATACGAAGCGCGTTTTATCGAAATTGTTGCAGGTAAATTCAATTAATTAGGGGCAATTATTGTCTAATAATTCAAGTAAACATATCCAATCAAAGGTTTTGTAAAACCTTTAATGTCTAATACATATTAGTAGGTACCAACAGGTAATACTTTTGTCGTATTTGGGAATCCCATATTTGCTGTACCATCCCAAGTGTTTAAGTAATTTAAAGCTTCATAGATTTGAACGCCATACCTATTGTAGATTTTAAGTGTGTTATCAGGATAGTCCTCTATGCACGGAATAAGTAGCACATCATTTATTCTGTCCTTGTTGGGAGAAATACCTTCAGGAATATTTAAGCAATTTAAAACCTCTACCGTTGCACTATCCTCGTTATTAGTTGCGTCTCTATCTGGTTCATTTACACTATTTAAAGTTGCAACATTAGTTAAATGGTTAGAAGAAATTGCAGTAGCTACCAAAACCAAAGATTCAGAATTATTAGCCGCAAGACTTGGTATAGCCCAAATAAATGTACTCTCATTAAATACTCCAGCACTTACTGTTGCAGACACATATTCATAGCCTTGAGGCAACGCATCTATTATTTCTATCAATGTAGCATTAGTAGTACCTACATTAGTTGCTACAATAGTAAATTCTACAGTTTCACCATAGGCCGCTTCGTTAGGAGTGACTGATTTAAGGACTTCTATATCTACATCAGAAGTATCTACAATAACATTTAGAGTTGCACTTGCTTGCGAAGTATCTATATTATTGTTGTTTGAAAAGTTTTCAAAATTATTGAGATAAGTACCAACTTCATTTGAGGTTACCATTACCGAAAACGTACAACTTTCTACTCCATCAGGAAACACAAGATTATCAATACCAACATATGTATCTCCAGTATCTCCACTAAAAGTTGCAGTACATCCATTGGCAACCGTCCAAACAGGACTTCCTGAAAGGAAAACACCTACTGGCAAATTATCTGTAAATGAAATATTCGTTTGAGTTGGGTAAGAAGCAATATTAAAAACGGTAAACGATAATTCGCTTTCCCCTCCTTCAATAATTGTATCTGGTATAAACATCTTTATTAACTCAGGCGAAACAACCTGAACACTATTTATAGAAATATTGGTTTCTGGAGTCAACTCTTCATTATTTGCTGCACTCGGAATCGCTTCTGCAATATTATTAAACGCACCACCATTACTCGGAGCAGTTACTGGAATTGTAATGGTTACAGTTGAACCTGCTTCCATAGCTGGTATTATTCCTGAGATAAAATTTCCGGTGACGTCAAAACTTGTGATGCATGTTGCATTACCCGAAGTTACAGAACAAAAAGGTGTACCAGAAATTGTAAATGCAGGATTAACCGTATTCTCAAACAGAACATCTGTGGCATTAGAGCTCGTAGTACTATTACTAATATCTACAATCCAATTAAAGTTTTGGTTAACACTGACTTGAGTAAATTCAGGATAAGTTTGAACCACTAAATCTATACAAGGTGCGAAATAAGTAGAAACATTTACACTTTTATATGAACCAGCTTCATTATCAGGCCCATTGGCGTAATCAGCTCTTGCAAAATTAGAACCTACCATAGGCATATCTACAGAGCATTCGGGTTGCCAATTTATAGTAACACTAAAACTTACGGAGCTGTTTGCTGGTAATTCCCAGTTGTCTTCTGGTAAAATTTGCCAAAAGATATCTAGATTTTCGTTTTCGGGAATACCGTCATGCAAAACGCCAATAGAACTGTTTTCAATATCAAAACACGAAGCAGTTCCAGTAGTTCCAGAGCAAGAGACTGAGATTAAGGATGCCAAAATAGGTGCGTAATCTAGATCTATAATAGCTATAAAATCCTGTAAAACTACTATACCTTCATAGTCACTTGTATTCTCAACTGTTACATCGTAAGTTACTAAACCCCATTCTGCTGTATTATCTAAAGATTCCCCAATGGGCAATTCTGGACTTATTTGAGTTTTTGTAATGTCTAATCCAGATAAACTAGGACCATCACAATTTTCTACACTAGCTGGTGGAAGTTGTAAAATATTGGCAAAATAATTATTATCTAAGTTGGTGTCGGTTAACTGTCCATCCAGTATATTAGTAGCACTTCTTATAATTGCTTGAATAGGATTAGGGTTAGTACTACATTCTGGTTCTAAATATTTTAATATTGTTTCTATAGTTATTGTGGTATTGGGCTGCAATACAAAATCATCACTTGTCCATAATTCCCCATTGTTGGGAATAGAAATAGAAAAATCATTACAAGAAACGGGACCAGATGTATCAATACAATTAACAGAATCTATTTGCCATAAAACACTAGAAATAGATAAATTTTGAAGAAAAAACCGAATTGGCGCTTCTGATGGACCGTTATTACATAAGGTCGTTATAAATGTAATGTCCTGTTCATAATTCAAAGCAACAGTTGTGTCTGGGTCTATTTGTGTCGTTTCTATACAAATATCTGTTTCGGGACATATTTCTGCATTAAGTAGGTCGGTATTTATAATATTCGAATAATTATACGATGCATTTTCATGATCTAATGAAATTTCAATTATACTGTTAACCTCAATAGGCATAGGGTCTTCAGAACAAGAAAAGTTTGAATACTTATAAACCACTTCGAAAGTGATATTTCCGCCAGAAGTGATTTCTGGGTATTCACTATAAATAAATATTGTATTTGCTAAATCAATATTTACGGATGAAACATTAGTAGAGTTTGTCGTTAAATTAATTAAGTCAGTACATAAAGTGCCATTTGTTGCATCTATGCATTCAATAGAAATAAGCTCGGCAAATGGCTGTCCATTTTCACTAGGTGATTCAAGAGCTAATTTACCTTCAACAGTAGCAATTGGAAAATCAATAGCGCTATTATTTGTAATAGTAAATTGATAAGTTACGGAGTCTCCCCAAGCATTGATACCAGTACCTTCAGCGGGTTGAATTTGTGTATGTGTTACCGTAAAATCAATTATTATATCTACAACATCAATAGATATAATAGATTGGTTGTTGCTTGTATTTGTATCTGTTGTAGTATCAGGAGGACTCACAGTACCATTAGCAGCAATACCTCCTAAGTTAGTTGGTGCAGTAACCAAAACGAGTAATTCTACACTAGAGTTATTAGGCATATTAGCAATTGATGCAGTAAGTACATTGCTATTTACATTGATGTTAGAAATTTCTGAAGCGCCAGCATTATTATTCTGCGAAGTGTAAGATAATATCGTAAGATCAGTATCAAAACTTACAGAAATCGTTGCATTATCTACTGAATTTCCAGAATTTAAAACCGTAATTAGATATTCAAAATCTTCATAAATATCTACTTGAGATACCGCAGTTCCACTTAAATCTTGAGCTTCAATAGCTATAGATAAATCTGTTGTTTGACTAGATAAAAAGTAAACATTAAAAAAGACGAATAATAAAAAATAAAGGGGTTTTAACACAAATTGGTATTTGCACACTAGATGTAGATTCTAACAAATGGTTGCGTTAAGATATAGAAAAGATTGTAAATTTGAAATTAAGAAATGTAATTATGAAGCTTTATTTAGTACCAACTCCGATAGGAAATTTAAAAGATATCACCTTTAGAGCGCTAGAAATTTTAAAAGAAGTGGATTTGATATTGGCAGAAGACACCAGAACTTCAGGAAAGCTATTAAAGCATTTTGAAATTACCACGCATATGCAAAGTCACCACATGCATAATGAACATAAAACGGTGAAGGGTTTAGTTGAAAAATTAAAATCCGGAATGTCCATTGCTGTTATTAGTGACGCAGGTACACCAGCCATTTCAGACCCAGGATTTTTACTGGTAAGAGCATGTGTAGAAAACAATATTGAAGTTGAGTGTTTACCGGGAGCAACGGCATTTGTGCCAGCATTAGTAAATAGTGGATTACCCAACGATAAATTTGTGTTTGAGGGATTTTTACCTGTAAAGAAAGGTCGCCAAACACGACTTTTATTATTGGCAGAAGAAACCAGAACCATTATTTTTTACGAAAGTCCACATAAATTAATAAAAACCTTAGGTCAGTTTTGCGAGTATTTCGGTGAGGACAGACCAGTTTCAGTTTCAAGAGAGTTAACAAAACTCTATGAAGAAACTATTCGCGGCACAGCAAAAGAGGTTTTAGCACATTATACCAATAAACCACCAAAAGGTGAGATTGTGATTGTGGTTGGAGGTAAAAAATAGAGTTTATTTCACGCACTTAGCTCGGTAGAAGTGTCTATTACTAATTATAAAGGCAAGAATTACTTCATAATATCAGGCAATGCACCATCTGTAAAGTGCACCTTACATTAGGTCCAAGATCGGTTGCAACAGCACATATTAATTCTAAAATAGTAATTACTGGACAGGCATAAAGAACAAAGATTCACAAGTCTGGAATTCCTTGGGATAATCAAAGTGGTGAGAAACTGAGACAAAGGGTTTAGGGACTTTTGATGGTACAGATATTGTTAAACCAATTCCTTGAAAATTTGCCGATTTCTAATACTGTGATCCATCATGCTTACCAACTTCATAGCCATGTTTTCCTAAATATTTATTGCCGCTTTCAACAGCACCTTCTTCAATATTAGTTCCCATAGAATCATTCCAGCGGTTGAGGTATCCAAAAAGTGAAATAACACCAAGCATTTCAACAATCTCACCTTCATCCCAATGCTCATATAATCGTTTTTTAATATCAGCATTTACAGCATTCGGTACTAAAGAAGCTGCTAAACTAAAATCTAAAGCAGCACGCTCTGCATCAGAAAAAGCAGGATGCATTCTATATTCCCAAATATTATCCAGTTGTTCTTGTTCTGCTCCATAACGTTCTGCGGCTCTAATGGCATGTGCTTGGCAATATCGACAACCTGTTGCGTTACTGCTTACCCAAGCAATCATTCGTTTAAGTGCTGAAGTGACACGACCTTCATTTGCCATAACCGCTTTATTTAAATTAATAAAAGCTTTTGATATTGCAGGTCTCCGTTGCATGGTTAAAACAGAATTTGGACAAAAACCAAGAGTTTCATTAAAGAATTCCGCAAGTTTTTTGGTTTCTAAATCGTGTTCTGGAGATAACGGAGTTACTAGTGCCATAGTTGTTTTTTTAGTAGTATTTTTGATTGAACAAGATAGGAGTTCTAATTTTTAAACTAAAAGAAAATGGCTGATAAAATCACAACACACTGGAAAGGTAATATGGTGTTTGATTCTGATAATCCAAGATGGCCATCGATTATGATGGATGCTTCTGAAGAATTTGGTGGAACCAACTCCGGAATGGCACCTAAGGCAATGATGCTTTCATCTTTAGCTGGTTGCTCTGGCTTAGATGTCATTTCTATACTTAACAAGATGAAAGAAGATATTGATGATTTTAAAATTGAAGTATCTGGTGAGTTAACCGAAGAACATCCTAAATACTACCACTCAGTTACAGTAGACTATCATTTTTATGGTTCAGACTTAAATAAAAAAAAGTGCGAAAAAGCAGTAGACCTTTCTGTAGAAAAATATTGTGGTGTTATGGAAATGTTCAGACAATTTGCTGAAGTAAAAACCAACATAATTTATCATATAATCACCAAACGCCATATTTAATTTTATTGACTTTTTATGCGTTGGATACTTAAGCCAAAACCAGAAGCTTCAAAGGTTGAAGAGTTAAAGAAAGCCCTTCAGGTTGATGATACTGTAGCAACCTTGTTATTACAGCGAGGTATAGAAACATACCAATCAGCGAAGACCTTTTTTAGACCAAGTTTTGAAGATTTACACAACCCATTTCTAATGAAGGATATGGATAAAGCTGTTGAACGTATAGAACAAGCGATTGAGAATGGTGAAAACATTTTGGTTTATGGAGATTACGATGTAGATGGTACTACATCTGTGGCCTTAATGTCTTCGTATTTAAAAACAAGAATCGATTCTGTAGCAACCTACATTCCAGATCGCTATGATGAAGGTTATGGTATTTCATATAAAGGTATTGACTTTGCAGATGATAATGATTTTTCATTAATCATTGCTTTAGATTGTGGTGTTAAGGCAATTGATAAAGTTACTTACGCAAAAGAAAAAGGTATTGATTTTATTATTTGCGACCACCACAGGCCAGGAGAAAAACTACCAGAAGCTGTTGCTGTTTTAGACCCAAAACGAGAGGACTGTGCGTATCCGTTTAAAGAACTATGTGGTTGTGGTGTAGGCTTTAAGTTAATAACGGCATTAGCATCTAATCAAGGTCAAGCGGTTGAAGATTTAGTTGAATATTTAGATTTAGTAGCGACAGCAATTGGAGCTGATATTGTGCCAATTGTAGATGAAAACCGAGCACTTGCATATTTTGGTTTACAGGTGATTAATACCAATCCTCGACCAGGAATGAAAGCCATTATTGCTGAGGTAAAAAAAGATGTATTAACCATTACAGATGTTGTTTTTATCATAGCCCCAAGAATCAATGCTGCAGGACGAATGAAACATGGTAACCATGCTGTAACACTACTTACTGAAATGGATTTTAATTTGGCTGCTGAGTATGCAGTGGACATTGATCAGTTTAATACGGATCGTCGTGAAACGGATAAGCGTATTACTGAGGAAGCATTAATTCAAATAGAAGAAAACGAGGAACAAGAGGGTTTTACAACTGTTGTCTACGATGAAAATTGGCACAAAGGTGTCATTGGTATTGTCGCTTCACGCTTAATAGAAACCTATTATAGACCGACTTTGGTTTTTACTAAAAGTGGAGATAAATTGGCCGCATCAGCAAGATCGGTTAAAGGATTTGATGTTTACAATGCGTTGGAAGCATGTAGCGAACATATCGAGCAATTTGGAGGACACAAATATGCAGCTGGGTTAACGTTACTGCCAGAAAACTATGAAGCGTTTAAGGCTAAATTTGAAAGTATCGTTAAAGATACCATAGACCCAAAATTGTTAACACCAGAACTGAAAGTTGATTTAGAAATTGAATTAAGTCAAATCAATTCAAAATTAATGCGCATTTTGAAACAATTTGCACCTTTTGGACCTGGGAATATGGCACCAACATTTATGTCACGAAACATAAAAGACACTGGTTATGGAAAATGTGTAGGTGAAGATGATAAGCATTTACGTTTTACAGCTACGCAGGCATTTAATGACAAGATTATCTGTATTGGCTTTGGGTTAGGTAATAAAATAAACATTATCAAAAACAGAAAATCATTTAGTGCAGCTTATATTATTGATGAAAATCACTGGAAAGGAAATATAAGTTTACAATTGAAGCTAAAAGACATAAAACCATAATTATTGGCAATAAACGATCCATATGCAGCTTTAAGAATTAAAGAATTCAACATTTTTTTATTGGTACGCTTTGCCTTAGTTTTTGGCTGGTCTATGCAATTTGTGGTCATAGAATGGCAGGTTTATACCTTAACAAAAGACCCTTTGTCTCTTGGTATAATTGGTCTTTGCGAATTTTTGCCCGCATTTTTCTTGGCGCCTTTTGCAGGACATATCGTTGATAAAAAAGAAAAGCGAAACTTATTTACTCTATGCATTGCACTCTTCTCTTTAATTAGCTTTGGATTGTTTTGGTTAACATCAGATACTATCGAAACTAATTGGAATACAAATTCTATTTTAATTGGTATATACGCATTAGTATTTTTTGGAGGTCTGTTGAGAGCATTTTTTGGGCCGACTATTTTTTCGCTTATTGCCCTTTTAGTACCAAAAAAAATATATCCGAATGCAGCGACTTGGAGCAGCAGTACCTGGAAAGGAGCCAGTGTTTTTGGCGCTTTATTTGGTGGGTTCTTAATAGCATGGATAGGTGTTCATTATACGTTAGGATTAATATTTTCATTAGTAATGTTAGCATTTCTACTAGTTTTTCAAATAAAAAAGAAACCCGTTTTAAATAAAAAAACGAGCGAGTCCATAAAAGAAAGTTTAAAAGCAGGAATTAAGTTTGTTTTTAATGATAAGGTTATTTTGGGTGCATTAACGTTAGATATGATTGCAGTTTTGTTTGGTGGAGCAGTTGCAATTTTCGCTGTGTTCGCCAAAGATATTTTAGATGCAGGTCCTAAAGGATTTGGTATACTAAATGCAGCTCTTGCGTCGGGAAGTATCATCACTATGTTAGCGACAACCTATATGCCTATTACAAAAAACACAGGTAAAAAATTACTTGTCTCTGTTTTTGGTTTTGGTATCTGCATGATAATTTTTGGAGCTTCAAAAGTTTTATGGTTAAGTGTTTTGGCCCTGTTCATATCTGGTGTTTTTGATGGAATTTCTATGGTTATTCGACAAACAATACTTCAACTTAAAACTCCAGATGAAATGAGAGGTCGTGTAGGAGCGGTTAATTCAATGTTTGTAGGTTCCTCTAATGAGCTAGGTGCTCTTGAAAGTGGAATAGCTGCTAAGATTTTTGGTGCGCCATTAGCTGTCGTTCTTGGTGGTACAGTAACACTTATTATTGTTGCAGTAATGAGTATTAAAAATAAGCCGTTGAAAGAACTAGATTTACGTAATGATATAAAGGTTTATGAACGTGATGAGACCTAGAATTTTTTTAAATTAAAATTTTTACCATCGAATTCTCCATAGGTATAGTACTGAATCCAGTCTCCTAAATTGATATATTTAGACGTTTCATTTAGCTGTATCTCTAAAGGCAGATGTCTGTGACCAAAAACGAAATAATCTCGATGTTTTTCTTCGAGCTTTTTTCTGCTATAAATAGCTAACCATTCATTGTCTTCACCTAAAAATTTGGCATCATCATCGCCAGAAATAAGTTTGTTTTTTACAGATAAGTATTGTGCAATCTTTACACCAATATCTGGGTGAACCCATTTAAATAACCACTTAAATAAAGGACTTGTAAAGATTTTTTTCATGCGTTTATAGCCTGTATCACCAGGACCCAAACCATCGCCATGTCCAATGAAAAAAGTTTGGTGGCTGAGCGTAGTCGAAGCCCCAAAACTAAAGGTGAATTCTTTTGGTTTATGATAAGCAGGAATACCTAATTCTTCTTCAAAATAACCGTTCATCCACATATCATGATTGCCGACAAAAAAATGAATTGGGATACCAGAATCACTAATTTCAGCCAATTTCCCCAAGGTTCTAGTAAAACCTTTTGGGATAACAGTTTTGTATTCGAACCAAAAATCAAACAAATCACCAATTAAAAAAATTGCCGCAGCATCTTGTTTTATTTCATCTAACCAAGCCACAAATTTCTTTTCCCTTGGTAAAGACGCTTTGTGCGTAGGAGCACCCAAATGATTGTCTGATGCGAAGTAAATCTTTTTTCCTTCAGGAATTGTTATGTAATTAGTGTTAGTCATTATCTGAAGCAAACCATTGTGCAAAACTTGTCGCTGTTTCCTGAAGTTTTAAGGAATGTAATTTTATATTTTCAGGTAAGCGTCGATTTATTTTTTTTGCAAAATCAATAACCATCATTTCGCTAGTAGGTTGATAATTTACCAGTAAAACGTTATGACCTCTATCCTTTAATTCTTTTGCCAATTCTACATGCGGCGTGTTTTTATTAAAAACAGTTGCATGATCAAAAACATTTACAATTTCTTCTTTCACAATTTTCTTTAAATCACCAAAATCTATCACCATACCAAATTTTACATTTGTATTATCAGAAATTGGAGTACCAATTACTGTAACATCTAAGCGGTAGCTATGACCGTGTACATTTTTACACTTACCATCATAACCATAAAGCGCGTGTCCTGTCTCAAAAGAAAACTGTTTTGTAATACGTATATTGCTCATTAACGTCTTTTATTTCGGTTATAAAAGTATACAACAATAAGAGCGATGCCAAGGATTAGAAACAATCCATTACCGCCTAAAAAATTCAGGAAATCCATATTAATTCTCTTTATATCTGTTTTTATTATATCTGTAAATGGCATAAGCGACAATCACTAAAACCACAAACGGCAATAGTGTACCAATAAAAACACCGATACCATAACTATTGTCTGGCGCTGCTTTTAACTTTTCGTCAATGTTTGCTTCTTGTAATAAGAAAATTAGCAGATTCATTTACAGAATTTAAATATTTCGAATTCCATATTATTTTATGAAAGTCGAAATAAGGCTCAAATTTAAGTGTTTTGCACTAGAGGTTTAAATGTTTTCCTAAATTTTATGATTAATGGGATTCCTCGTGCAATTATCCAAAACGTAAATGCAATAAAAATACCATAAAGTTTATAGTTTAAAGTGTCAGTACTGATAATGACAGGAATAAATACCAAGAGTGTTGAAAATAACAAGACATTTCTGAGATACTTCATTCTACCAAGACCTTTAAAAACGCCATCAAAAATAAAGGCTAGTGCACATAGAGGTTGCATAGCAAGTACAATCCAGAATACCTTATAGAATTCGTGGAGTACTTTTGCGTCGTTACTGAATAGATTTCCGATAGGATAGTATAATAATGCACCAATTAAACCAATTACTAAACCGACTACTATACCATACTTTATGAGTTTATTACTTAAATCGAATAAGCTCTTATAATCTTTTGCTCCTAATAATTTTCCGGATAAAATATTACCAGCGCTAGCATAGCCATCGATAAGAAAAGCACCTAAAAACCACAAGTTAATGGCAATAGTATAAGCAGCAATGTAGGTTGTTCCGTATTTAGTAGCGAAACTTGTCCCAAAATAAAGCGCAACATTTAGAGCTATGGTTCTAATAAATAAATTAATAATCATTAATGCAAAACGTTTTATTTCTGGGTTAAACGGAAACTTTACCAATAAAGGAATATTTGTCTTCTTAAGCATAAAATATGCAGAAAGCACAGCCATGATTATTTGAGCCATAACACTCGCATATGCCGCACCTTTTATATGCATTGCCGAGATGAAACCTTGAATACCATAAACGAAAACCACATCTAAGATGATGTTAGAAACGGCACCAGTTATAGCGATTAGCATTGGGTAATATGTATTTTGTAGACCTCTGAAAGTACCAAAAACGGCAATTGTAAATAAGGTAAAAGGGAAACCAAAAACTCTAATTTGATAATAATCTATGCTATAATCTAAAATTAAGTGAGATGCATTATAAAGTTTAAAAATCTGAGATGCGAATGGATATGTCACCACGATTATTATAATGCTTAAAGATGTAATTAAAAAAATTGCTTGAGCGGGTAGGTTTTTAACGTCTTCAAGTTTATTTGCCCCGAGATATTGTGATACAATGGAGGAAATAGCACTTCTAGTTTGTCCTAAAACCCAAATAAGCATGGACAAGAATGTAGTAACAATGCCCACAGCTGCTAGAGATTCTGTAGCATTATAATCCATATTGCCAATTATTGCGGCATCAGTTAATGACAATATTGGCTCAGATACACCAGATATTAAAGCTGGAATAGCGAGTTTATTAATTTGTTTTAAAGTTATTGTTGTGTTCAAAGGACTAATTCATAACAATGAAAAGGAAATTCACTTTGCTTTGGAAAATAGATATCGCCTAATCTTTTGTAACCACGAAGTTCGTAAAATATTTGATTTCTTTTGTTCTGTGAAAAGGTGTCTAATCGAATAGAGCTATAATGATTTTCAATAGCAAAACGCTCTGCAAAATTCATAAGCTGTTGTGCATAACCCTGACCTTGATATTTTGGGTGAATTGCCAGACGATGTATATACAGGTTATTTTTGTTTTTTGTGAGCCAATTTACAGGAATGTATTCTTCATCTATTAGTGTAGAAATAACAATACAACCTATCACTTCTACGTCGTTTTCTAGCACATATAGTTCATTTCGTTTTATATCATTCTCAAATGCAGTTGCATTTGGGTAATGTTCATTCCATTGATAAATGCCTTGTGCAATCATAGCATTAGCACAAGCTTTTGTAATAGTCATAATTAGTCCTATATCTGTATTTACGGCTTTTTGAATCATTCTGAATATTTTTTTGTGCCAAATTAAATCTCAATATACAGATTATGATAACGATACGAGTTCCTGTTGGGTCATCAAAAAACGCAAAATCGCATTTATGATATGCTATAGATTTTGCTAAAGTATTTGAGGCAAAGTTATATATAGTTCAAATATATAATGTTTATACCAAAGCTGGTGCAATGAGAAGCCTAGATCATAGTATTGAAAAAGAGTCGAAGGAGTGTTAAAGCTATTAGTTGCTATTAAAAACCAATTTAATGCAGTTGTAAATATGCTATATCATGTTGAGTCAGATTTTGAATTTACTGATGAAATGAAAGAAGTGGTTACTACAACAACAACTACAGAACGTCCGACAACATTTCGAGCTGTATTAAAGCATTATAATAACAAAGCATCGGACATGTTATGTGTTGTAAGACGCAAAAGAGGCCTCTTTATTAGACTATGGTAAAAAACAGAATATTAAAAAAAGATTTTTACCGTTCTCCATTGCCAGTATTAGTGCTGAGTGGATTAAGAGAATTACTTTGCGCAAAAATCAATAAGTAAATCAGTTACTTTATTTAGTTCATATGAAAGCTTATCCATATCCCAAGGATGTCTAGTATTAAAAACATGATCTGCTCCTTCGATTATTTTTAACTGGCTATTTTTATTCCATTTATGAAGGTTCGTTGCTTCATTAATGCTTACAGAAGTATCGTTATCACCATGAATGATTAGTAAAGGAATTTTTAATTGCCTTAGTGCAGTTTCGATATGTAGTTGCTTTTTGTTAGATAAAAAATCCTCATAAAACTGATAGAAATGCGGCATTTTTTGTTTGGTTCTTCCGTTGAGCACATACTTAACACCATCTTCTTTCCATATCTTAATTTCTTCTTCAGACCCAAACCTAATACCAAAATCACTTACACTAGCTAAAGTAATTAGTTTAGTAACTTTATTGTCTTGGGCAGCTTTCAATATTGCAATTCCTCCACCACGACTATGGCCAAACAAAATAATTTTATTGTTGTCTATTTGAGGGTTTTCTTTAAATTGACATTGAGCCCAATCAATGACATCTCCTAAATCACTTAGTTCTTTCGTGTAATTATTATTCCCAAAAGCGTCTAAATCCGGGAAATCAATTGGGTTTTCAATAGTACCACCATTGTGAGAAAAATTAAATTTTATAAAGCAGTTCCCAGCTTTGGCGATTTGTTCTGCCATTATATTCCAAGCACCCCAATCTTTATATCCTTTGTATCCATGACAAAAAATAACTACGGGTTGATTAGTTTTATCTTTAGAATAAAAGGTGTCTATTAGAATCGATTTTTTATGCGTTCTTTCTAATATGATGTTTTTTTCAATTTTCATTAGTCTAGCTCTTTTTCAATAAAGTCTATTTCTGAATTACAGATTTCTACAATGAGTTTTTTAAGTTCAATTTCAAAATTATTAAGTGTGTCTTCAGTAATTAACTGATTTTTTGTTCGGCTATGAGAAGACTCTTTTTTACCGAATTTTAAAAATCCTTCGTTGAGGTTTTTAAATGAAATAATACCAGCTTCAATAGGTAGTTTTATTAGATTTTTTTGATGCATCATATACGCATAGCACAAAATTTGAAAAGATTTACTGTACTTGTTGTAATCTGTAATTAAATCTTCCCAATCAACAACCTCTACTTTGTTTTGCTCTACCTTACCAGATTTATAATCCACAACTCGCGTAACGCCATTAAGTTGATCTATTCTATCTACCTTACCTTTCAATTTAATAGGAAAGTTAATGCCTTCAATATAAATGTCAATTGCCTCATCTGCTTCTATAGACAAGATTTTTATTTGGTTGTTATCCTTGAGAGATGCAATCTCAATATTTAAAAAATTAGAAATATAACGTTGTGCAATTTCAAAAATGATTAGGTTTTTTCCTTTTGAAAAATCACCTTCATTATAAATAGCTTTAAAGTGTTTTATAACAGTTTCTTTAATTTGCTTTTTAAAGGATTTAAGGTGTTCAATAGTCAAAAATTGACCCTCTAAGGGTTTATAAAAATCTTCTAAGGAATTATGAATTACGGAACCCAATGTGTTTGCGGCAATATTTTCTTCAACATCTTCAAATTCTTTAATTCCAAGAATTTTATCGTAATAAAAGTCAATAGGATTTCTTATATAATTAGTTAAAGACGATGGTGAAAATCCTTTAAGAGCAAATGATTTTAGTTTTTCTACTACTAAATCAGTTTTAGAAATTCGTTTTAAGTGTTTTTCAACAACTGGTACCTGTGGAGAAATAATCGTGTGTTTTATTTTATGAATTCCCTCTATTTCGAGTTGTGTAATAAATCTACTTTTTTCGCCACCTTTTAGAGTATCAACCTCGGTATTATATAATATGTATACATTTTTAGCGCGTTGTAAAAGCCTATAAAAATGATAAGTGTATACGGCATCTTTTTCTTTAAAAGTAGGTAAGTTGTTTTCAACTTTTACATCAAATGGGATGAAAGAATTATTTGTTTTTCCAGAAGGAAGTATCCCTTCATTTACAGAACTAATGATAACGGTTTCAAAATCTAAAACTCGAGATTCTAACATTCCCATTACTTGAAGACCCTCTAGAGGTTCTCCTTTAAAGTCTAATGTTTCTGAGCTTAAGAGCTCTTTGTATACAGAATGCAAGGCAGCAATTGAGTTTATGTATTTAAAATTATTATTAAGTTCGTAAAGTTGATTAAACAGCGTATTGAAGCGGTATAAATATTCTAGTTCTAAGCGATTACTTTTCTTATTTGTATCTAGGCAAGTTTTTATTGTAAAAATGAGGCTAGAGCAATTCTTTAAAGCAATTTCCGAATCGTTATTCCAGGGATTAAATAATATATCGATAAGTTCATTATGTGAGTCAATGAGGTTATTTAAATCATTAACTGACAAATAAACCAAATTATTTTTTTGAATATGATTTATAATAACGGTTGAAGCATTATTAGATTCGCTTTCAAAAAGCGGATATATAGTTGGGTGCGAAAGAATACTTATAATGTCTTTATAGTAAAAATTATTTGAGTTGATTTTATGAATAGCAAACAAATGCTGAAAAAATGAAGCTAATGGTACAAATTGAAGAGGTAAGCCCATTGTAACATTTAGTTTAGCTATGGATTTAGGAATTGAATTAAGTACAGGAATCAATAGATTTTCTTCACCTAATACTACTGCAACACTCGATAACTTTCTATTAGTTTGACTAATATCTTCTAATATTTGACCAATATACTTTGCTTGACCTACAAGTTTAGGTATGCCTACTACGTTAATATTTTTTTGCTCACTATAATTTGACGTCGTCCAGTTAAAAGGTTGATTTTTAAAATAATTCCATTGACGTCTGTATGTTCTATTGAATAAGCCGGCATCATGTATTGCATCATCAATAAATACGTTATCAATATCCCAATATATATCTGCTAAATCATTTTGAAGTAACCCTTGTATTAATTGAGATTCTGATTCGTTTAATGCGTTAAAACCCAAGAATACATGGGCTTTATTAGAGTTGCTTTCAATATAGGATTCTAGATTTTCTACAGCTTCCCTGTATATAAGACCTTGATAGCCCTGTTTAGTGTTCAATAAGCTTTCGGTAAACGTTAAGTAGTACTCTTTTAGTCGCTTCCAGAACTTTAGATGATTTTTAATTAAGTCTGTTTGTTCAGTTTCTAAAGACCAATGATTTATTTCCTTTATGGCATTTAAATAATCAAAAATGTGCTCTTGAGGTATGAGATAGCGATCAATTTCATTGAAATCTTGCAATAAAATTTGAGCCCATTTAGAAAAGATTTCGAAGGCTTCTTGTTCAGATTCTTTTGTAAGCTCCTTATAGGTGGCGTACAGCTTAAAAAGCAATTCTGTATTTGATATGTTTTGTAAACCCGATAATTCTTCAACAAACTCTTCAATGCTAATAATGTGAGGTGAAAAAATCGGTTTTTCTAATAAAGTTGCTAAATGATGTTTTAAAAATACACCAGCTCTTTTACTGGGAAGAATAAAGAGTAGCTCTTCGAGATTTAAATCTTTACCCTTGAGATCTACAAGTACAGTTTTTATAAAACTTATCATTTTATAAAAATAAAAAACGCTCCGAAACTCGGAGCGTTTTTTTAATATATTTTAGAGATGTAATTAGTTTTTCAACTTAACCTCTACACGTCTGTTTTCTTTTCTACCAGCTCTAGTTCTGTTGTTAGCAATAGGATTGTCTTCTCCATAACCTACAGCAGTTAATCTGTCAGCATCAATACCGTTAGCAATTAAGTAATCTCTAACCGCATTAGCTCTTCTTTCAGATAAAGCTTGGTTACTTCCTTTAGGACCTACACTATCAGTATGACCATCAATTGAAAAGTCTGCTCTAGGGTATTCTTTAAAGATAACTACCATAGCTTGTAAAACTTTATCAGTTTCGCTTTTGAAAGAATCTTTTCCAGTATCAAATAAGATAGATCTTGCATAAGTGTTTAAAGCTTTAACTACTTCTTCAGTAGGCTTAACTTCTGGACAACCATTATTAGCAACGGTACCAGCCTCATTAGGACAATTATCATCTTTATCTAAAACACTATCACCATCAGTATCAGGCCAAGGACAACCATTGTTTGCAGCAGGACCAGCTTCATTAGGACAGTTATCATTTGCGTCAGCAACTCCGTCACCATCAGCATCAGGACAACCAGCTAAAGCTTTTAATCCAGCCTCATTAGGACATTTATCGTCTTTATCCATTACACCATCACCATCACTATCAGGACAACCGTTAAATTCAGCTAAACCAGCAGTATTTGGACAATCATCTTTTGAATCTTGGATACCATCGTTATCAGAATCTGGACAACCGTTAAAGATTTCTAATCCAGCTTCTTCTGGACAAGCGTCATCTTTATCATATATACCATCACCATCAGTATCAGTACCACCAAACTTAAATGTAAGCCCTAGTGTATGTTGAAAATGAATTGGTAAATAATCTTCGAAAGCATGCTTGTATGTAGATTGTACATCTACACCTAATTTTTCATTAAACCAGTATCTTAGACCTAAAGAACCATTTAATGTTCCAGCACCAATATCATCTACCCAAGTGTAACCACCCCCTACACCTAAGTAAGGATCGAAAGAGTTAGATTTAATTACGTCCATGAAGCTATAAGAAACCATACCGTCAAGACCATAATAAGTTAAATCATCAACGCTAGCATCACCAAACTTTTCGATTTTATTTATAGATCCTTTTGCCGTAAAAGAGAATCCATCACTAAGGTATTTACCTACAGAAACTGAAGATATTGAAGGCATGATATTCCAGTGATCTCCCACGTTGAAATATTTGTCAAAATAACCTCCACGAGGTGCGTCTTCTCCTACTGGATATAAGTCAACTGCGTTGATTCCTAGACCAATTGCCCATGGATTGTTGTTATCTTGAGCATTAGATGTGCTAAAGCTTATAAGAAGCACTGCGATAAAAAATAATCTGCTAAGATTTTTCATATTCTAATTTTTTAATTTTTAAATGTTAATTGTTGACAAAAGTAAGTTGTAATAACTTATTAACAAAGACAAATATATAAAAATATTGTTATATCGCCCTAAAATAGCGTGTTTGTAACTATTTTAAATAACTTCTAACGATTTACCTACTTTGATAAATGCTGAAATAGCTTTATCTAAGTGATTTTTGTCATGAGCAGCAGATAATTGCACTCTAATTCTGGCTTTATCTTTAGGGACAACAGGATAAAAGAAACCTATAACATAAACACCTTCTAGTAAAAGCATATTTGCCATAGTTTGGGATAGTTTTGCGTCATATAACATTACTGGTACTATAGCTGAGTCACCATCAACAATATCAAAACCTGCAGCTTTCATTCCGTTTTTAAAGTATTTAGTATTCCAATCTACCTTATCCCTTAGTGTTGTATCGTTTTTGAGCATATCAAAAACTTTTATTGAAGCCCCAACAATTGCTGGTGCCAACGAATTGGAGAATAAATAAGGTCGAGAACGTTGGCGTAATAATTCTACAATTTCTTTTTTTGCAGTAGTATAACCACCCATTGCACCACCCAATGCCTTACCTAAAGTTCCGGTAATAATATCTATTCTCCCCAGAACCCCTTTTTCTTCTAGTGTGCCGATACCGGTTTCACCTATAAAACCAGTCGCGTGGCATTCATCTATCATTACTAGTGCATCATATTTATCAGCTAAATCACATATTTTATCTAAAGGTGCAACTATACCATCCATAGAAAATACACCATCCGTAACAATGATTTTAAAACGCGCACCATTATTATTGGCATCCATTAGTTGTTGCTCTAAGTCGACCATGTTACTGTTTTGATAGCGATATCTGGCAGCTTTACATAATCTTACACCATCTATAATAGAAGCATGGTTTAAAGAATCGGAAATAATAGCGTCTTCTTTAGTTAATAGCGGTTCAAAAACCCCACCATTAGCATCAAAAGCAGCTGCATAAAGAATAGTGTCTTCTGTACCGTAAAAATCTGCGATCTTTTGTTCTAGAGCTTTATGAATATCTTGTGTACCGCAAATAAATCTTACAGAAGACATGCCAAATCCATGAGTATCCATGGTGTCTTTTGCAGCTTGTATAACATCTGGATGTGAGGATAACCCTAAATAATTATTAGCACAAAAGTTTAAAACTTTTTGTCCGGTGTTAAGTGTTATTTCTGCTCCTTGAGGCGAAGTGATAATACGTTCTTCTTTAAAAAGACCAGCATCTTTTATAGATTCAATTTCTTGCTGTAAGTGTGTTTTAATATTTCCGTACATAATTTTTAATTTAGAGGTTGAGCAAAGATACAACGAATTCTATGTATAAATTAGACTTCAACCACATCAATAGTTTCATTAATATAAACGAGTATTTTTTGCACCACTGTTAGATTCATAAGGCTTATAATGCGTTCATAATCATTGATTTGAGATTTATGGGAAGATTTTTGAGTTCCTGTTTTATAATCAATAATAACAACTTCATTTTTTGAATTAATATTCAAACGATCGGGTCTTATAAGTTGACCAGAATTAGTAATGATATCGCGTTCATTGTATATGTTGAAATTATCTTGAAAATACAAACTCAGCTTAGGGTGTTTTATAACATTTAACGTAAGTGTTTTTAGAGTCTCAATATTATTATTTGTAATATCCCCTGAATCTAGTAATTCAGAAATAGCAAAATCAATATCTTCAATTGTTTTAATTTTAGATAATACTAGGTGCACCAGATTACCGCGTTCCATGGCTGCCTTTTGTTTGGTGTCCCAAAGCAATCCTGCTTTGGTAATAATACTTAGATTATGAGCTTCTTTTGGAACTGAAATAAATTTTAGAGCGTTAGAAGCTTCTTCTTCAACTGTACTTTTTTCTTTTTGTATTAAGTCGCCAAAGCTGTATGTCAGCTTGTCATCTAACCATTTTCCTTGATGTTGTAAATAAGAGATAAACATGCCAGAATACGTGTTTGGATTAACGATCTCTTTTGAGCCAATATCTTTTTTGGTAATAATAAATAATTGATTGACTGCTCTAGTTAATACCACATACAGTAAATTAATATTATCTAATTCTAATTGAGCTTGATGTATCTTATAAATTTCAGCTCCTGTTTCTCCAAATTGTTCTACGTCCTTTTTGTAATCGAGAAGTAACGTGTCAAAACCACAATAATCTTCTTCGTTAATAGGAAACCAAACTTTTGGTTCTAATTCCTTGTAGATGTTAAGATCAGCAAAAGGAAAAATAACAATAGGGAATTCTAATCCCTTAGATTTATGAATGGTCATAATGTTAACAGCATTCATATTATTTGGTGTAACAACACTAAGATTATCTTGTTTTGTTTCAAAATAATTTATAAATGCTGCTAAATCTGAATTTTGCTTCTGAGTGAATTCTAATACAACATCTAAATAAAACTGCAGATAGGCATCTGATTCATCATGAAGGTTAAAAACTCTGACAATGTGTTCCACCAACTCATAAAGTGGTTTTTGAAGAAGTTCATCTTTATTTATAAAAATTTGTAGCTCTTTTAATTTTGCAAACATGTCATCTAAACCTTTCTTTAGATGTTCAATGAAAAATTGGTGTTTATCGTCAATCTGAAGCTTATCTGCTATATAGGAAAGAAACTCAATTTTTAAGGTATCGTTATTAGGCTGTAACAGGAGTTTTAATAATGCAGTAATAAATACGACTTTATTCGAATTTTTTAAAAGTAAGGTTTCTGAAGATGTAATTTTAATGCCACTTTTACTGAGAAAATTAGCTATTGCAACACCTTCTTTGCGTTTTCTAACTAAAACACAAATATCATTTAATGTATATCCTTTGTCAACACATTGATTTATAGTTTCTAATACTTCCTGAGAATACAATTCTGAGACATTATCTTCTTTTTGAAAGTCTAAAAAATTAAGATTAACAAAACCCTCTTCTTTACTGTGTGTATTTTGACCAGCGTTTTGATAGAGCTCAGCATAAGCTTCTAAACTAAAATATTGGTTACTTAAAAACTCAAAAAACGAATTATTGAATTTAATAATTTCTTTAGCACTCCTATAGTTATTATCAAGTGATAAGACTTCGGGTTCTATTTGAAAAGGATTTTTAGTTTTATTGTAAAGATCTATAAACTGTTCTGCCTCACCACCTCTCCATCTGTAAATTGCTTGTTTTGCATCTCCTACCAACATTACAGAACCATTTGAAGCTGAAAGTGCATTGTCTAATAACGGAATTAAATTGTTCCATTGCATTTTTGATGTATCCTGAAACTCATCAATAAAATAATACTTAAATTTTTCTCCCAAACGCTCGTAAATAAATGGTGTGGGTTGGTCTTTTATTTCCTTACTAATGATTTTATTAAATTCTGAAATAAGCATTTTGTTTTGCCCGTCTTTTAAAGCATCTAATTCCTTCTGAATAGCATTTAAAACAGAAAGTGGAGTTATATTTTTGTGAAATCCTTTTATCAGTTTTAAATCAAAAATTAATGTCTTTGTTTTAATAAATGCTTCTGCCAAATTAAGTTGAATGTCTTCAATTATAGCGGCAAAAACTTCAGAAACTCTTTTCGGATAAAGTGTATTACCCTCTACCAAATCATTTTGCCATGCCGCTTCAAATGCAACATTAAATTGTTTGTTACACAATTTTAAAAAATGGTTAGGAAGTGATTTTCTGTTAAAGGCATTATATTGTAAACCGCATTCTTCTATTAATGTTAAGGTCGTTTCTGCAGTTTTTACGATGTCATTTTCTATACCAATAATTTGCTGAGTGAGATGTACTTTTAAGGCTTTAAAATCTTCAAAAGATTTATCTTTTAAATTCTGTATTGCTAAATAATCGTTTTCATTCACCAAGAGTTTAGCAATTTTATTAAAGTCGCAACTAATATCCCAACTTTTGTCATCGTCTGCTTTTTCAATAGCAAAATTTATCAATACATTTGTTAGAGTATTGTTGCTTCCTGCTTTTGCAATGAGACTATCTACCGCTTCATTTAATAATTTATCTTGGTCTAATTCTACTTCAAAATTAATAGGTAAATTTAAATCGTAAGCAAATGTTCTAATGACCCTGTGTGTAAAACCATCTATTGTAGATATATCAAAAGCACCATAATTATGAATAATGTGTTTCAGTAGGTGTTTAGACTTTTTATTTAGGTAATCAGGCGATATGGAAAGCTCTTCACATATTGCATTAAACATTGGATGAGGTTGAGATAAGCTTTTTTCTAAAGAAAATAATTTTAGCATATCTATGATGCGCTCCTTCATTTCGCCAACAGCTTTGTTGGTAAATGTAATTGCTAGGATGGTTTTAAATTGATCTAGATTATTAGACGCAACCAAAATTTTTAAATACGATTTAGCGAGTGTAAAAGTTTTTCCACTACCAGCAGAAGCGTTATATATTTTATAAGTTGAATTTTGCAAAAGAAAAATTTTATACCAAAATAGGGAATCTTAATAATAAATTTAGATTTTCTTGTTTTCAATATTGTAATTTTGATAAAATTCAACTAATAACATAAAACTTAAGACTATGGCTTTTGAATTACCAAAATTGAAATATGCTTATGATGCTTTAGAACCGCACATTGATGCTCGTACTATGGAGATACATTATTCTAAGCACCATAATGGATATACAACAAAACTTAATGCTGCAATTGAAGGATCAAATTTGGAAGGAAAATCTATTGAGGATATACTTGCTAATTTAGATATGTCTAATGGTGCAGTAAGAAATAATGGAGGTGGATATTACAATCATTCCTTATTTTGGGATGTGATGAATCCAGAAGATAGAGGATATCTATCAGGAGATTTAAAAGATGCTATTGAAGCAGAATTTGGATCTAAAGATGCGTTTGTTGAGGCTTTTAGTAAAGCTGCTGCTACACAATTTGGATCTGGTTGGGCGTGGTTATGTGTTCATAAAGGAGGAAAAGTAGAAGTATGTTCTACACCAAATCAAGATAACCCATTAATGTCAGGCGTAACTTGTGGTGGTACACCGATTTTAGGATTAGATGTTTGGGAACATGCTTATTATTTAAATTATCAAAATAGAAGACCAGATTATATAGAAGCTTTTTTTAAGGTAATTAACTGGAACGAAGTTGAGCGTCGCTATGCTGAGGCAAAATAAAACACAAAATTATATGTAATGAAGAATCCAATTTGAAAGACTTGGATTTTTTGTTTTGAATAAGTAAGTATTAAAAATGAAAAAGGATGAACAGATGCTCATCCTTTTTGCCCCAAATCTACCATAAACTTAACCTACTTATGTTATGGTGATTCAAATATAGGTTTACATTTTTTTAACCATTCAATTTTTTGGACAAACGACACATAAATTAGTCTAAGCGTGGAAAGTGCAATGTTTCTGACTTATTAAGTGTGAAAATGATGCCCGAAAAGAAAGCGATACTTAAAGTTTTACTTTAATTAAGTGCATAAAAAAAGGTGAACTAAGTTCACCTTTTTTTGCCCCAAATCTACCATGAACTTAACCTACTTATGTTATGGTGATACCAATGTATATTTAATTTGGTGAAACGAACCAAATATTGGATAAAATGCGTTTTTATACGGTAAAACACGTATTTTATCGGATAAAAAGCTCTTTTGAGTTTTGGATTAATAAGCTCTCGCCTTATTTCCTTCGTAGAAATTAATAAAAGCTCTATTAACAACTCTATTTCCTCCAGCTGTTGGATAATTACCAGTAAAATACCAATCCCCCAAGTTTTTAGGACATGCTTTGTGTAAGTTATCAACAGGTTGAAAAATTATTTTTACTTCAGCATTAACATCTTCATCACTAAGTAATTCTGAAATTTTATTAGAAATCTGTTCATCAGTAAAGTTCTCATAGATTTCTTTTACATAATTAACAACATTAACATCTTTCAAATTAACTTGTTCAATGCATTTTTTATAAACTTTTTCTACAATTTGGTATTGGTTGTTATCCTTTAATAAAGCTAAAGCTGCTCTAAAGGCAACTAAACTTTCTAAATTTGCCATATCAATACCATAGCAATCTGGGTAGCGTATTTGAGGCGCAGAAGAAACCACAATAATTTTCTTTGGTTTTAATCTGTCCATCATTTTAATAATACTCTTTTTTAAGGTGGTACCTCTAACAATGCTATCGTCTATTATTACTAAGTTGTCTGTTGGCTTAATAACTCCGTAAGTAACATCATAAACATGAGCCACTAAATCGTCTCTACTACTGTCTTCAGTAATAAAGGTTCTTAGTTTAACATCTTTGATCGCTATTTTTTCAATGCGTGGTCTTTCTGATAGTATTTCTTTAACTTTATTAGCAGATAATGCACGCTGTCCACAAAGTATGGCTTCCGTTTTTTTATGATTAAGGTATTCTTCTACGGTGTCAATCATACCAAAGAATGATGTTTCGGCAGTATTTGGTATAAATGAGAATACAGTATTTTTTGTGTCATTATCAATAGCCTCAAGTACTTTTGGCATTAATAATCTACCCAATTCTTTTCGTTCTTCATAGATTTCAGCATCACTACCTCGAGAAAAGTAGATACGTTCAAAAGAACATGCTTTGCGCTCTAAAGGTTCGAGTATTTTTTTTAGCGCTGTCGAACCCGATTTTTTTGTAATAATAGCATATCCAGGATCTAACTCTTTAACAGCTTCAAACGGCACATCAAAAACTGTTTGTATAACAGGTCGTTCTGATGCTACAACTACTACTTCGTCATCTTTATAGTAATAAGCCGGACGAATCCCTGCAGGATCTCTTAGAACAAAAGAGTCTCCATGTCCGAGTAAGCCTGCCATGGCATAACCACCATCCCAATTTTTAGCAGCTCGTTTTAAGATTTTACTAACTTTTAATCGTTTAGCAATTAATGGGGAACATTCGATTTTATTATAACCTTCTTTTTTAAGGTCTTTGTAAATTTTGGCAACGGCATCATCTAAAAAATGACCTATTTTCTCCATTACAGTAATTGTATCGGCTTTTTCTTTTGGGTGCTGACCTATTTCAATAAGATTATCGAAGAGTTCATTAACATTGGTCATATTAAAATTACCCGCTACAATAAGGTTTCTATGCATCCAGTTGTTTTGCCTTAAAAAAGGGTGAACACTTTCAACACTATTTTTACCAAATGTTCCATACCGTACATGACCCAATAATACTTCTCCTATATATGGAATATTTTTTTTCTGTAATGCAACGTTGTCTTGGTAATTTGGGTTCTGTGTTAATTCTTCATTGATACGCTCATTTATTTGAGCAAAAATATCTTGTATAGGTTGTTGAGCAATAGAGCGTACCCGACTTATATAGCGCTCGCCAGGTTGTGTATCTAATTTGATACTTGCAAAACCAGCTCCGTCTTGTCCACGGTTATGCTGTTTTTCCATCATCAAATACATTTTATTAACGCCGTAAAAAGCACTCCCATATTTCTCTTTGTAGTACTCTAATGGTTTTAAAAGTCTGATAAGTGCAATACCACACTCATGTTTTAATGCATCACTCATTTTGTGTTTCAGCTATTAATTATAGTATAAAAAAACGCGCTCAATTTCTGAGCGCGTTTATTTAGCCTAATTCTATATCAAATTGCGTTAGATTCTTAAACTGATCTAAGCGTTTGTAAATTTCTTTATCTGTTAAATTCTGCATGCGCTCTGTTCCAAATTTCTCTACACAAAATGATGCTAATGTAGAACCATATATGACAGCATTTTTCATGTTTTCAAATGAAAAATCTTTGGTTTTAGCTAAATATCCTGCAAATCCACCAGCAAACGTATCTCCGGCACCTGTTGGATCAAAAACTTCTTCTAAAGGTAGTGCAGGAGCATAGAAAACATTATCATCATGAAACAATAATGCTCCATGTTCTCCTTTTTTAATCACCACATATTTTGGTCCCATTTCATGAATCTTCCTTGCAGCAACAACTAATGAATATTCTCCTGTCAGCTGTCTTGCCTCTTCATCGTTGATAGTAATAACATTAACGTGCTCAATGGTATTGTGTAAATCATCTAATGCACAATCCATCCAAAAATTCATGGTATCTAAAATGACCAATTTAGGTTTTGTAGTCATTTGGTTTAAAACACTCATTTGTGTTAAAGGATGCAAGTTCCCTAGCATAACTACTTCAGCATCTTTATAGTTTTCTGGAACCACAGGTTCAAAATCCGCCAATACATTTAGTTCTGTCACTAAAGTATCACGAGAATTCATATCATTATGGTATTTGCCACTCCAAAAGAAAGTTTTTCCGTCTTTTACAATTTCAATTCCTGATACGTCCATATTTTCTTTAGACATTAAGTCTAAATATTTTTGAGGAAAATCTCCACCAACAACAGAAACAACCGCGGAATCTACATTAAAATTTGAAGCTGCTAAACCAATAAAAGTTCCTGCTCCACCAAGGATTTTGTCGGTTTTACCAAAAGGAGTTTCAATTGCATCAAATGCAACAGTACCAACAATCACTAATTTACTCATTACCCAAGTTTGAATTAAGCTGCAAAAATACACGAATTTTTTGATTTGAATATTCTTAAAAAACCAAATTAAAAATTTTATGTACTTACGATCCGGCCCCTGAATCAAAAAAAATCACCTTTGTGAGATAAAATTTTTTGTCCTTTAAAAAGATATTATTTTCTGCCAAAATCAGCAGGAATTTCTCCCCAGGCTTTAGTTTCCCATTTTACAATTGTAGTCGTATAACTATTTTCATTTAACCATTTAATGGCTCTATCAACTAAATCGTAAACAGGTTTATTTTTAGCGTTCCGCTCTAGCTTAGAATTACAGATTTTTTTCCGTACCCAACTCATTGCAGTCCTTGAGTCTGTATACATTATGCGCTCGCTTTTGTGTTGTTTTAAAAAAGCCAAACCATGCACCAATGCTAAAAATTCACCAATGTTGTTGGTGCCTTCTTCAAAAGGACCTTGAATAAACAATTGCTTTTTGGTTTTAGTATCAACTCCTCTGTATTCCATTCTTCCTGGATTTCCACTAGATGCAGCATCTACAGAAATAGAGTTATAATTAGGCTGTCCTATGTTTTTTAGTTGTGCATCAGAAAGTTCGCTTTTAAAGGATTTCGATTTTCCAATATAATCTTTAGAGTTACCCTTTAGCGCTTTTTTAGCAGCATCAAAGGTTGAGAATGACTTATACTGTGCGCCTTTAAAGTCTTTTATTTGAGCTTTACAGTCGTCCCAAGATTCAAAAACTCCTGTATGATGTCCTTTCCAAACGGTGTAATATTTCTTTTTCTTTTTACTCATTCAAAAGTTTTTCTACAACTTTAGGGAAATATTCCATTTCAAGTAAATGAATCTTCCCAGCCACATCTTCTGCTGAATCCAATGGTAAAACACTACATTTTGTTTGAAAAATTATGGCTCCGTCATCATAATTTTCATTCACATAGTGAATCGTAATTCCAGTTTCAGTTTCTTTATTTTCAACTACGGCTTGGTGAACATGCGTGCCATACATGCCTTTTCCTCCATATTTTGGAAGCAATGCAGGATGAATATTAATCACTTTATTTTTAAAAGCCTTTAATATGAACTCTGGGAACTTCCATAAAAATCCAGCGAGTACAATAATATCAGGCTGAGCTGCTTTTAATAAATTTAAGACATCTTCAGATTTTGAAAATGCAATTCTATTAAAAGACAAGGCACTAACTTTTAATTTTTTACAACGGTCCAAAACTTTGGCATGAGGATTGTTAGTCAATACTTGAATAACAGACGCATTATCGCTGTTGTGAAAAAACTTAATTAAATTTTCAGCATTAGATCCACTTCCGGACGCAAAAATTACAACACGCTTCATTTACAGGTATATTGGTTTATTATTCGAAACAAAAAAAAGAATAATAATTAACAATTAGTAGCAAAATAATAATACTTCTACCGATTTTTTACAATTAGACACACATTTTATCGGTAAAGGTGATTTTTAAAATAAAGTTTTTTACTTTTGCCATCTAATTAAAACTTAAAATTAAAAGATTATGTCAGACATTGCATCAAGAGTAAAAGCTATTATCGTAGACAAATTAGGTGTTGATGAAAACGAAGTTGTAATTGAAGCTAGCTTCACTAACGATTTAGGTGCAGATTCATTAGATACTGTTGAATTAATAATGGAATTTGAAAAGGAATTTGATATTCAAATCCCAGACGATCAAGCTGAGAACATTGCAACAGTTGGTCAAGCTATTTCTTACATAGAAGAAGCGAAATAAGAACTTTATTTTTATGGAATTAAAGCGAGTCGTAGTTACCGGTTTAGGTGCACTTACACCAATTGGCAATACCAAGGATGAATATTGGGATGCTCTTATTAGTGGTAAAAGTGGTGCCGCAACAGTTACACATTTTGATGCTGAAAAGTTCAAAACAAAATTCGCTTGTGAAGTAAAAAACTTTGAAGTTACTGACTTTATTGATAGAAAGTTAGCACGGCAAATGGATAAGTTTTCGCAGTATGCAATGGTCGCTTCAGACGAGGCAATCGCAGACTCAAAACTAGATCTAGATGCATTAAACAAATTAAGAGTTGGAGTAATTTGGGGTGCCGGTATTGGTGGCTTAGAAACATTTCAAGAAGAAGTGTTAAACTTCGCCAAAGGTGATGGTACACCCAGATTTAATCCACGATTCATTCCAAAAATGATTGCTGATATAGCTCCAGGAAACATATCTATAAAATATGGTTTTATGGGACCGAACTACACAACAGTTTCTGCTTGTGCCTCTTCTGCAAATTCAATGATTGATGCTTTAAACACTATTCGTTTAGGACATTGTGATGTTGTAATTACCGGAGGAAGTGAAGCTGCAGTTACTATTGCAGGTATGGGAGGTTTTAATGCTATGCATGCAATGAGTACACGGAACGATGATCCAAAAACAGCTTCGAGACCATTTGATGCAAACCGTGACGGTTTTGTATTAGGTGAAGGAGCAGGTTCTATTGTTTTAGAGGAGTACGAGCATGCTAAGGCAAGAGGAGCTAAAATCTACGCTGAGGTTGTAGGTGGAGGGTTGTCTTCAGATGCTTATCATATGACAGCGCCACATCCAGACGGTATAGGTGTTGTTGCGGTAATGAAAAATTGTTTAGAAAACGCAGGTTTAAATCCTGAAGATGTAGATCATATTAATACACACGGCACATCGACACCATTAGGTGATGTTGCAGAGTTAAAAGCTATATCTGAGGTATTTGGCAGTCATGCTAAAAACATAAATATTAATTCTACAAAATCTATGACAGGTCACTTGTTGGGTGCTGCTGGAGCTATTGAAGCAATTGCTTCTATTATGGCTATGGAGCATGGTATTATACCACCAACAATAAACCACGAAACGGTTGACGAAAACATAGATCCAGAATTAAATTTAACACTTAATAAAGCGGAGAAACGAGATGTTAAAGTAGCAATGAGTAATACATTTGGATTTGGCGGTCACAACGCCTGTGTATTATTTAAAAAATTAGATTAAATCCCGAATGAAATTCATTCGTAACATATTAAAAAATTCCCGTTCTCAAGAAGACGGGAATTTTTTTTTACAACTTAAAGTTATCCTCGGATTTCAACCTAAATCAAAACCACTTTACACTAAGGCATTTACCCATCGTTCTATGAATATAAAGGACAAAAAAGGGAATCCTATAAACTACGAACGTTTAGAATTTGTTGGCGATGCTATGTTGAGCTCAGTAATTGCAGCGTATTTGTTTGAACAAGTACCACATGGTAATGAAGGTTATTTAACTAAAATGCGCTCTAAAGTAGTTAGTAGAGAGCATCTTAATGAAATAGGAAAAGATTTAGGTTTAATTGAATTAGTACAAAGTAGAATCCCAAAATCTAACTTCGGTAATAATATTCATGGTAATCTTTTTGAGGCATTAGTAGGTGCTATATATCTTGATAGAGGATATGATTTCTGTGAAAAATTTATTTTTAAACGTGTCATTAACCCTTATTTAGATATAGAAACCTTAGAAGGTAAGGTGATTAGCTATAAAAGTTTGCTTATAGAATGGTGTCAAAAAGAAAAAAACACCTTTAATTATAATGTCTATGAAGATACTGGTAAAGATGAATTAAAACATTTTTCAGTCAAGCTCAGCATTAATGAAAAAGTTGTGTCGAAAGCAAGGGCAACTTCTAAGAAAAAAGCTGAAGAAAAAGCGTCAAAGCGCGCCTTTTTTGCTTTTCAAAAACAGATTACAAAGTTAATTTAGGTTCAATTTTCTTTCCTTATCTTATAAAAAATAAAACTATAACGTTTTCGTAAGTTTTATGGGTTAAGAATAACTAAAATTGTAAAAACTAACCTATTATTATTTTATATTTACCGCTTAAGGTTATAACTGTATGGCTTTACACAAACTTCTGGTAGATGATTTTTATGATGATGACTATAAGCTCATTGCTATTCATTGTAGACTAGAAGATTATCGTTTAGCATATTTACTTAATAAAAACTTAGATTTAAACTTAACCCGTAAAAAAGAGGATTTAGATTTTAAATATTTAGAATCATCATACAGTTTATTTGAATGGAATAATAAAGCGCAGTATGTAACTTGGAATTTAGTTTCTAATGTGTGCAAAAGAGAGGAAGATAGCCTATATAGTACAGGAACATTATTTGAAACTAACGAAAAAGTCTTAAAGACGTTTCATTTAATTTCAGAGTATAGTAAAGTGGATTTTTTTATAAAAATATCTGATGAGATACAGACTGTAAACGAAAAGCTGGTTTTAAACAAATTACAGACCATTCCACAAATAATAACGAGTTATGCGGTAGATCCGTTAAAACTAAAATCGAAAGACCATTTAATTTTTTAATTGATGTCAAATAAAAAAACAAAAATAGTAGCTACTTTAGGGCCGGCGACAAGTAAAAAAGAAGTTTTAAAAGCCATGCTGGACGAAGGGGCAAATGTTTTTAGAATTAACTTCTCGCATGCCGATTATAAAGACGTTGAGGAACGTATTAAAATGATACGAGAACTCAATGATGAGTATGGTTATAATGCCGCTATCTTAGGTGATTTACAAGGACCTAAATTACGTGTTGGCACTATGAAAGGTGAGGTAATCGTAAATGAAGGGGACGAAATTATTTTTGCAACAGGAGAACGTTTTGAAGGCACGAAAGAGCGTGTTTATATGACTTATGATAAGTTTCCACAAGACGCAAAACCTGGTGAACGTATTTTATTAGATGATGGGAAATTAATTTTCGAAGTAGTTTCAACAGATAAAAAGACCGAAGTAAAGGCAAGAGTTATACAAGGTGGTCCGTTAAAATCTAAAAAAGGGGTCAACTTACCGAATACCAACATTTCACAGCCTGCTTTAACCAAAAAAGATATTGAAGATGCGATTTTTGCAATTGGTCAGAGAGTAGATTGGATTGCATTGTCCTTTGTGAGACATGCAGAAGATTTAATGGAACTAGAACAATTAATCAGTGAGCACGGCGATCATAAAATCCCAATTATTGCTAAGATTGAAAAACCTGAAGCTGTTGAGAATATCGATAAAATCGTTGCCTATTGCGATGGATTAATGGTAGCTCGTGGTGATTTAGGTGTAGAAATTCCTGCTGAGGAAGTACCATTAATACAAAAGAAATTAGTATTGAGGGCAAAACGTGCCAGAATACCTGTAATCATTGCCACGCAAATGATGGAAACTATGATTACAAGCTTGACGCCTACGCGTGCTGAGGTAAATGATGTGGCTAACTCAGTTATGGATGGTGCTGATGCCGTAATGTTATCTGGTGAGACTTCAGTTGGGCAGTATCCTATTCAAGTTATTAAGCAAATGTCTAGTATTATTCGCAGTGTAGAACACTCTTCTTTAATAGAAGTACCACAATCTCCACCGCATATTCGTACTAAAAGATATATTACCAAAGCGATTTGTTACCATGCGGCTAATATGGCTAATGAAATTAACGCCAAGGCTATTTCTACATTAACCAATAGTGGTTATACAGCGTTTCAGATTTCGGCATGGAGACCATCTGCTCATATTTTAGTCTTTACATCTAACAGAGTCATCTTAACACAGTTGAGTTTACTTTGGGGTGTTAAAGCGTTTTTTTATGATCGTTTTGTAAGTACTGATAAAACAATAGAAGATGTAAATGCCATCGCTTGTAAAAAAGGCTACTTAGAAGTTGGTGATATGTTAATTAGTTTAGCTGCAATGCCAATACAAGAAAAAGGTATGGTAAATACCTTGCGTGTTACTGAGATAGAGAGTTGTAGTTTTTAGTAGGATTTTTGGTAATCTGGAAGTATTGATGCTTTTTTATTTTGATTATTCCGTGGTTTTATTGGAATAAGCCACATGTTTTCCTCTGTATCAATAATTCCCCCAATTTCTTCTTTTACCACTCTGTCTGTAACTATTAATCCCCTTTGTGACATATTTTCAAAAGTATCAATCCCATCATTAGGAAAATTCTGTCTGGTTCGATGTATATTAAATCGATTGGAAAATTTCCTATCGAAGGCTGCTTCTATTCCATCCTTTCCAATCATGAATCCGATTAAACCACCCCATGTTGCCGTTGGATTATCAGAGTCCCATCCGGCGAGCGTTCCGATTTTAATTGTTTTTTTTAAATCACCTTCGCCGTAAAACAGGCTTACTAAACTTGCTGCAAAATTAATTCCTGAAGCAAAACAACCATTACAGTATAAATTTTTGGAAGTAATGTTATAGCCATTTTCCTGATTGACTTGATATTTATAGTAAATTGAATCTCTAGTTTGCTCCCAAGGAATACCAGACATGTACAACTTTTGTGAATAATCAAACATTTGAGCAGGGTAAGAACTATCAGGAAGAACCTTTCTAGATGTATTAGCCATCTTGTGAATTCTCTGACTCATAGTTTTCCCGGAATTAATGGAGGCCAAAGAATACATGGTTACATAAAATTTAGAGATATCTTCTGCGTCATTCCTAGCAACGGTTTGAATTGGAAGCTGCGCCATTCTAATTGCAATTTCTGGTTTTGTAGGCGCGAACAATCCAAAAATCTCGGTGGTTAATTGTGCATCGATCATTTCAAAATGCTCATTCAATTTTGGACTTCCTGTTTTTGGGGGAAGAATACCCTCTTGCATTAAATCAAAGGCTTTTTGATTGGATACCCATAAATAATTTTCTTCTTCTAATTTAATATGTTGTAACCATCCATTTCGAATTTGCTCTGGGGTCAATATACTTTTCTTGTGCCTGTAAAGGAGGTGTTGATACATATATTCAATATCTGTATCGTCATCTGCTCCCCATATTTCATCTACTCCTTTGAAGACAAAATTAATGTCTGGTGATAAGTCACTTGGCAGACCCTCTCCCCAAATGCTAGGTTGATCGGGTTTGCCCCAATCTTCTCTTGTATAAAATTCACCTGTTTTTATGTCTCCAATGTTTCCAATTTTATCCATTTCGGTCACCAGCCCTGTCCAATTTGCAATACTCTGTCCCAACCAAAAACCATATAATTGATCTTTATATTCATTTCTTGAGATTCTCAAATAAATAGTCTCTTCTTCAGTAGTGGTATCTTTCTTTATGTCTTTTTTCTTAGGTTCTTTATTACAAGATGATAAGACAATAAAGAATAATAAAAATGTAATATTCAATTTTATCATTGTTGTTAACATTAGATATAAACAAATGTTCGTTGAAAATTTTTTGTAAGATAAGCAAATCAATTATTTAAATGGTCGCTAAAATCAAAACCATAAATTCGACTAGCACTATTATCATATCTATTTTAGATAACAATTCTTTGGTATTACTAAAACCATTTTCTTTGTGTTCAACATTACTTTTTAGGCTATTAAAATAGAGTACTGTATTAGTTATAAATGGGCAATATTCTATGTGTTTAGTATTAATGGTTTCAGCAAGATTTTTAGCTTTAGTCTATATTCCTTTTATACTTTTATTGAAGTATATATCACCTGAACAAAGACCACCTTGTTGGCTATAACCATGAGATTTATCAGTTGTAACTTTGAATTGTCTGGCGAAGGAGTCTAAATCTGTAGATTGTCCCAAGAAATTGCTTATTTCAGGCTCTTGCTATGTACCATTTTTATTTTTAATCCTTATAATTACAGAAAGTTCTCTTACAGGATTTTGTAATGAAAAATAAGCTTCAGTTTCGTTAAAATCTCTAATATTTGTAAACTGAGAAAATATATGCACTGCAAGAGGTTGCATACCTTCTTTTTGATTTGAAGTTATTCCTGACACTGTAATTTTTTCTTATGTGGCTTCACTTTCTTTGCAAGAGGAGAGTGTAACGATGAGGATAATAACAAAGCTAGAATTAAAGAGTTTCACCTTTTGGTTGATTATATTAATACAATAAACTTAGGGAATTCAGTAGATTAAAATTCGAATTTTAATTGTACGCTAACAGATTTTTTTTCTACCTCTGAAGGTTTAGGTTTTTTTACGTCCGTATTTAAATTAGACAATGAAATTCCTAGAAGACGGACAGAATTATTTAATTTGTCTTGGTATAATAAATCCTTTGCAGTTTCTAAAATTAAGGCCTTGTTGCTAATATAGTAAGTCAATGTTTTACTTCGCGTTTGTAAAGTGAAATCACTATACTTTATTTTTAAGGTAATAGTTTTTCCAGATACGTTGTTATTATTTAATCGCTTAGAAACTTCTTCAGCAATATGCTCTAGTTTGTCGAGCATAAAAATTTCTGAAGATAGATTTTTACTAAAAGTACGCTCGGCAGCCAAAGATTTTCTAATGCGATTTGGTTTTACTTTTGCGTTGTGTACTCCTCGAACAATATGATAATAAGAGCGACCAGATTTACCAAAATGTTCTTCTAAATAATCCGCTGATTTAGATTTTAAGTCTTTACCTGTAAAAATCCCTTTGTTATACATTTTTTCTGCAGTGACTTTACCAACACCATAAAATTTTCTAATATCTAATTCTTCTAGAAAATTAATTACATCTTCAGGGTTTACTGTTTTTTGTCCGTTCGGTTTATTATAATCGCTTGCAATCTTAGCAACAAACTTATTAACAGAGATGCCTGCAGACGCCGTTAAACCTATTTCATTAAAAATCTTCCCTCTGATCTCTTGAGCAATTAATGTTGCGCTAGGAAGTCCCTTTTTGTTTTCGGTAACGTCGAGATAAGCTTCATCTAAAGATAGAGGTTCTACCAAATCGGTATATTCTAAGAAAATTCGACGTATGCGTTTAGATATTTCGCTATAACGCTCAAAATCTGTTTTTACAAAGATTAAATTAGGGCATAACTTTATGGCCAGTCGACCAGACATAGCACTTTTAACACCAAATTTTCGAGCTTCGTAACTTGCAGCGCTAATAACACCGCGTGTTTCACCACCACCGACTGCGATAGGTTTCCCTTTCAATTCAGGATTATCCATTTGGGCTACAGAGGCGTAAAATGCGTCCATATCCACATGAATAATCTTTCGTGTTGGCAAACCCTTAAGCATATTGTAAATTTAGGCATTAAAAGCCTTTTAACGTATTATCAATTAGACCTGCAGATATAGAACGAAAATTTATTAAAAAGAAGCCGTTAAAAAACCAGAATGGTTGTGAAATGAAGAACAGGTAGTATAAATATAACAATACAATGATGAGTAAAAGTCCATTTATAAGCTGGAAATAAAAAAGCCTGTCATTTTAAAATAACAGGCTAATACTATTTGTCTTTGGTAAATTATTGCTGAGCCTCTGGACCTCCACTCATAATAATAAACTCAGAGCGTCTGTTTTCTGCATGCTGCTCTTTTGTACATCGAGATGCACAATCTATCTTAGGTTCAGATTCACCTTTACCCATTCCAGAAATACGAGCTTCATCTATACCTTTAGAAATCACGTACTGAACTGTGGTTTTTGCTCTAAGATCAGAAAGTCTTGTATTGTACGAATCAGCACCTCTACTATCTGTATGAGATGTTGCATTAATAACCATTTCAGGATATTTCTCCATTATTTGAACCAATTTATCTAATTCAAAAGCGGCTTGTGCTGTAATATTAGATTTATCAAATTCGAAGAAGATTGGAGCTAACTCAACTGTTTCAGCTACAATTAAAACCTCTATTGGATCTAGTGAAATTTGAACGTTGTTTTCTTCCTCACTAGTTCCTTTAACAGGTACTTTTTTACTATCAAACCCATCCATTACTACCTCTAATTCTGTATCTTCTTCGCACTCTACAATAAACTCAGCAACACCTTTGTCATTAGTAGTTTTTGAAGTTACTTTATTACCGTCTGCATCGTATAATGTTACTGAGGCACCACTTAAAGGTTCGCGTGTTTTATCATCCAGTACAGTTGCACTGATAAGTACATCACATAATGGTTGAAGTTTTTTAATTTTATAAACATCATCACTTCCTTTACCACCTGCTCTGTTAGAAGAAACAAACCCTTCTTCAGTCTCTTCATTAATTCTAAAAGCAAAATCATCGGCATTACTATTTACAGGAATACCTACATTTCTAATCGGTGCCATTTTACCATCAATTTCCCTAGTGTAAAATACATCCATTCCACCAAGTCCTAAATGACCATTAGATGAAAAATAAATTGTATTATTACTACTAACATATGGGAACATTTCCTGACCCTCGGTATTTACTTTCTGGCCTAAATTTTCAGCCGCTCCTAATGTACCATCTGTGTTTATTGCTGCTTTGTAAATATCAAAGTTACCATAACCGCCTGGCTTATTGGAAGCAAAGTATAATGTTTTACCATCTGTACTTACTGTTGGATTTTTAACTGAGTAATTGTTACTATTTATAGCTAAACTTTCTACCAAATCCCAATCGCTACCTAACTTCGTCGCTTTATAGAGGTATAATTGACTATATCGCACACTGCTTAAAGAATCTTTTTCATAATCTTTTTCAAAATAACTTTCTCTTGAAAAATACATGGTTTTTCCATCTGGTGTAAAAGCCACTACACCTTCATGAAATCTGGTATTAATGTTGTCATTTGCTAATTCAGCAGCTTGGAATGATCCATCCGAATTTTTAGTCATAGAATAAATATCCAAGAATGGTTGTTCGTTCCAGCCATAAGTTTTTCTAGAATTGTTACGACCAGAAGTAATGTATAGTTTTCCATCGTGTTCTGTGCCACCAAAATCTGATTGCTCAGAGTTAAAATCAGCATTCTGAACATTAAACTTTTTACCTTGTTCTAATATCTTTGGCAGGTAATTTGGATTTTTTCTAAATGCGGTAGCTCTATTATCAGATGGACGCATTGATGCAAAACGATCCATTTGTTGGTTAGACTCTTCATATTTCCCATTAGCTTTTAGCATTTGAGAATATTTATAAATCATTTCAGGATTTTCTGAAGATTCTATAGCTTTTGCATACCAACGTTCGGCTTCAACTGTGTTGAATATATTGTAATAGCTTTCAGCAAGCTGACCATAAACGTAAGCATCTCCTTTACCATTTTCAACAAGCTTGTTGTAGCTTTCTGCGGCTGCGACAAATTCGAATCTAGAGAAATGTTTATCTGCTTTTTTAGTGTCTTTATTTTGAGCAGTTAAGCAAAAGCTACTCATCAACGTAATAAATAATAATGTTTTAAAGTTTTTCATAATTGTTTAGCTTAACTGATTAAAAATATCTAGGTGAACGAGAAATACGTTTTGGGAAATTAAGATCAAATAATAACATGATCTCATGCGATGCTGGTGCATAAGACTTAATATCAGATGATACAGCATCATATGCATAACCAATTCTAACTGATGGTGTAAGTGCAAAATTTACTAACCCAGAAAAAGAATCATCTAATCTATATGAGGCTCCAATTTCAAATTTCTTATAAAAACGAGCATTGACATTAAGATCAAAAGATGTTGGTGCATCAAATGAAGACTTCACCATAAATGAAGGTTTAAGTTCCGTATTAGGGGATAGATCAAAAACATAACCACCTGTAAAGAAATAATGTTGTGTTTCTGATCCTATTTTATAACCATTAGCATCTAAATGCACAGATGATAATAGATTTGGTACCGATAATGACACGTAATACTTATTGGTATAATAAAAGAAACCCGCTCCTATGTTAGGTGTTGATTCACTGACATCATTCGCAAAAAATGGATCGGTAGGGTCTATCACTTCTACACCAGTATTTAAACCTATGTCATGAAATGTTGCTCCGGCTTTAACACCAAAAGCTAGATTATGTTCACCACCTAATTTTAACGTATAAGAAACATCAACATAAGCATTAGTTTCTTTTACAGGACCAATTTTATCTGCAATAACAGATACACCTAATCCTAGATTATTACCAATTGGCGAATGGCCAAAGAATGTTCCTGTTTCTGGTGAGCCTTCAAGACCTGCCCATTGCGATCTGTATAATAATCCGAACGAAATATTTTCTCGCGAGCCTGCGTAGGCTGGATTAATAATATTCATATTATACATGTACTGCGTGTACTGAGGGTCTTGTTGCCCATGCATTTGAAATGCTAAAAGCAAAACCGCTATAATAGAAAGTTTTTTCATGTTGTAATTTAAGTTGATTCTGTTAGTTTATTATCTGTTAATGTATACCCAAGCACTTTTTGTTTTATTACCACCTTCATACACAACAGTATAAAAATACGTGCCTACAGGAAGTTCTTTTCCATCACTGGTTTGGCCTTCCCACTCATTAGTATAGTTCTTTTTTGAATATACGAGTGTACCGTTTCTATTAAATATTTCGAGTTTCGTTACATCGAAACTACTTAAGTCGAAATAATCATTTTGACCTGGTGTGACACCTGGTGAAATACCTTCCGGGAAAATACAAGATTCTAATTCCTCTACAAATGTTGTTACTGTATTAATACAACCTGTTCCATTGAATGTAATTTCAGCCATGTAATCACCTTGTACTAAAACAGAGTCTAGTGTTAGGCCACTGCCAGAGATTGGATTACCGTCTAAGAACCAGCTAATTGATACATCAGCAGCTGTAAAGTTAGATGGGATTATTCCGATAGTTAGTGGAACAGTAGCCTGAGGACATACCGCGTAATCAAATTGTGGGTCAAAAGTTGCTAGTGGCACATCATTAACTACTAAGTTAAATGATGTCGTATCATAACATTCTGTAACAGTGTTTTCTGCTCTAATATATATGGTTTCGCCTCCACTAGTGTATGGGCTTGCAACAGCACCTGTGTCATTATCAGCGTCATCTTGTGAGGTGTGATATGTTATAACAACATCTGCTTCAGTATTGACCTCATCATCTATAGATGCTAAATCAAACACGGTAGAACCGTCAATACTTCCATCTGTATCGTCACAAACTATAAAGTCCGCAGGTTGATTAACAGTTGGTAAAGGATTAACTACAAGCTCTACTTCAGACAACTGTCTACATCCTAAGAATCCATTTGCTGCAGCATCGGCATCTTCTACTCTTATGATAAGTGTTTCACCTGAAGAATTATACGTTGTTGCTACTGCATTAATTGCCTGATTGGCATCGGACATGTTAGTGTAATAGCTAACTGTAAACCCGTCTCCTAAACCTAATGAAGTCGATAAAGCTTCTAGATCAAAATCTTCAAATCCGTCAGCACCTGGGCCATCACAAACTGTAACGTTTTGTGGTTCAATCGCACCGGCATCATCATATAGATTTACAATTACAATTTGAGAAAAAGCTTCAGCATTACATTGATCATCAAAAGCCTGAACTTGGTAATTATTAGATTCAGTTACCGTAAGTGTTGAGAATATTTCTTCGTCCATTACAAAACCGTCCTTATACCAAACAAATGAATCAGCAAAAGGAGAGTTTGTTTCAATAGTTACAGAACCGAAACCACAAACGTTAGCTTCTACTGGAGTTTCAGGATTAGAGTCAGTGTCTACAAAAACAACTTCGTTGCTAATTATTTCTGCTTCAATATCAGCGATTATATCACCACTATCTGTACTACCAGCATTTGTCTGAGATATAGAAATAATTCCTGGATCATCAGAGTAATTAGTTACTAATAAGAGGTATATCTCACCAGTCAGGGCATTATCAATTGTGAGATTCTCTGTAGATACAAAAGAATAACTACAATCAACAATATTTCCAAAAGGATAAAAATCCGGACTAGTTGTATTATTAGGACATGTAGGACAATCTTCTAAGACTATTTCAGTACATGCTGTTTCAATAGAATCAAATGGTCCCCAGAGCACAAAGTCAACATCTAGACCATTACCAGCACCATCAGTTTGTGCAATTTCAATTTCAATTAATCCAGGATCTCCAATTTGTAATATATTCCAAGTTGGATTAGGAGCTGTAAACAAACATGCTATTTGTCCAGAACTTGGAATTCCAATAATATTCGAACTTACCAATGCACCACCATCATCTGCGCAGAAGTTTTCAGCGTTTTCACAAATTAAGTTAGACGGTGCTTCTCTAATACATAAATCGAATGAAGACGTTTCTAATGAACCACCACCACTAAAAACACGTATAAAGTAAGTATTACCAACAGTTAAACCTGGTGTAACACTAGATGTTCCATTAGTACATGCCAATTCTACAAGGGCTCCACAAGAACCTTCATAAAGTGCATGATCTAAGTTATTAGTACCACCAGTAATATTTAAGATTGATATAATTTGCACTTCATTTAACGCAGTAAATTGGAACCAAACATCATCATCTGGATTACCAGCACAAGTGCCTGCATCCACTCCAGAAGGCGTTGCTGCAAGAATAGTTCCTGGCGTTAGTAATGCACAAGCTGCTTCATCATTAACAACGGCAATAGTTGCTGTTGCACAATTATCATTTTCTGGCGGACAAGCTAGCACTTCGAAAGTCTCACTGCTAATTACACAATTATTGTCTTGCTCATTGGTTACAAATATTTTAACAGCAGTTCCAAAAGGGAATGGACCAGCTTGGTAAATATCTAAAGTTGTTGCTTGAAGTACACCTGCATCAAAATTATTAGAAATTTCTAGGGATGTGGCATCACCTAAACTCGTAATATTAACATCGATAAAGAATTGATTATTATCACAATCAGGAACTGTTGTATAATCTGCTTCGGCAAGTGTACAAAGTAATTCTTGAATGTTTACAGTAAAATCTAAGGTAACACCCCAAGTACCATTGTAACACGGATTTGGAGTTCCTTGACCAGTATCTGCAGTACCTATTCGCATTCTATGTTCTCCTAAAGTTGCTGTTAAAGGCATTACGAAAGAGGCATCAAACAGGTGTGGGTTTCCATCTCCTGACGATTCCCCTTGGAAAACTAATTCGGTAGCATCAAAAACTAAATCATCATTAAAATCTATCCAAATATTAGTATCGTATGTAAAGGCATGTCCAAATTCTATCTCAACATTAGTGTTTATACCCTGAAAAACATTAACCACAGGTGTTGTATGATTTTCATAAGTTTCATCACCAAAACTCGGGAAATTAATAATACCAACTGTTACATTATTTACGCCATCACCGTCATTACTTGTTGGTTCTGATTGACAATAACCAGTATAGAATGAAGCAGGACCAGCATAAGAACTTAGGTTAGTTGGATCACATTGTGCTTGAACATAAAAATCGTAATCTGTATCTGGCGTTAATCCTGTTAAAAGAAAAGGATTAGTTGTAATACCAGCCTCTATAGTACCAGTTCCAGGAGCAAATCCTGCTGGGCCATATTCAATATTCCACACTGTAGAAGTGCCAGCTTCTGTCCAGCTTACCTCAGTGGATGTTAAACTTATACTGTTTGATGATAAGTCTGCAGGCTCAGGACATGTAGGTATCCCTCTAACACGAAAGTTGTCTACAAATACGTCATTATCCTCTGGGTCATCAACTGTCCCTTCTGAACCTAAAATCCCGAATTGTACTGTCTGACCTGCATAAGCTTCAAGAGTAAATAGAGCAGTTTCACCTGTTGCAGGAACAACAGATGTGTTATCATATGTTATTAAAGGTGTCCATGTTGCACCTCCGTCTGCAGTAATTAAAAGCTGTACCGTATCATCAGAACCTAATGTACCAACATTAGTTTGGCTGCTAAACTGCATGATACCAAAGTCGAATTCTACTTGGAATGGACCACCAGTTAAATCAAATTGTGGTGATAATAACCAATCGCTTTTGTCTGCTAACCAAAGATTAATTTTATAGGCTCCATCAAATCCATTATTAAGAAAACCGTCTGCAGTCCATGCTCCAGCACCTATTCCTGTAGGACCTGTCGTCGCATCACCATTTTCAGCTTCATCCCAACAATCTGGGATAATTGTAGTGAACTGCTCAATATAATCTGGTGTTAAGACATCACAAGCTGTTATAAATGTAAATGGTCCAGAAAAATCACTAGTGTCTCCACCACCACAATCTGCTTGTACGTAAAAGTCATATTCTGTATTTGGCAATAAACCAGTTACAGTATAAGGGTTAGAAACACCAGTTGTAGTTGGTGTACCAGTTGGTGCATTACCCGCTAGTACCACCTCAACATTCCATACTGTTGCTATTCCATTTTCTGTCCATGCTAAATCTGCACCATCTGTAGTGAAATTAGATGCAGATAAATCTATTGGAAAAGTACAAGTTGGTCCTTCCTCTATACACACATCAGCAGTTCCATCTTGGCTATCTCGCCATAGTACAGCAACATAAGTGTTTCCTGGTGTAAGACCACCAATAACATCAGAACTATCACCTGTATCAAAATTGTTATTAAAACATCCTAGTGAGGTGCCTCCGCAAGCATCTAAAATTTCCAAACCAATGGCATCAGCTGCACCGCCAAAATTAAAAATAACAGACCCTATTGCTGGTGCTGTAAAGTTTATCCAGTACCCAAAATTTCCAAAGCCATCACATGAAGGATTTTCACCAGCCGCATCGATATCTTCAGCAATGGAAAAATCTAACGCAACAGGTGTTGCAGTATCACAATCTGTTTCCACAGTTATTGGAAATGCAGACGCACAACTACCACCTGGAACGGTTGTGTTAAAAGTTACCGGTCCAACACGACTCGATAGGCTTCCACCACCACAATCGGCCTGAATATAAACATCGTAAGAAGTTCCTAAAGTAAGTCCTGTAAGATTAAAAGTTGTTCCAGTTAAGCCTGTTTGTAGGGTTCCTGTACCTATTGTAAAACCAGCAGTTCCCCATTCTAAATTCCATAAGGTTTCTGTTCCGCCAGCAGTCCAATTAATATCTGCTGTAGTCTCTGTAACATTTGCAATTGTGATATCTGTTGGTTCTGGGCACGATACTTCAAAAATAGTAATATCATCAAAACCAAAACCTTCATCAGTAACAGAACCATCAGAACCGAAAGCAACTCTAAATATTACATTAGATTCCCCACCTAAGCCTGTCAGAGCATGTCTTGCAGTTACCCAAGCATTTGTACCAGCTGTATTAGTACCAGACCAACCTTCTTGCTGTCCTCCAGGATTTCCGTTAATTGTATTATCTGTATACCAGTTGTTTGGATCGCCAAAAGCTCCTACATTAACCCATGTTGTACCACCATCAATAGATGATTGAAGTACTGCACCATCCCAACTAAATTCAATATCATACCATATACTCATTTCAATTGAAGGGGCAGTTAATGCTGTAAAATTGAAAACCGGACTTGTAACATTTGAGTCCTCACCAGAATTATAATTACCGATAAGGTTAGTCACCCAAGCGTTTGTTCCAGAAGCAGCACTATTAATAATCGCAGCAGTTGGAGTTCCTAAAGCCCAAGTACCATTTGTTGTGTTGTCGGCTAACCAGCCACCATCACCAGATTCAAAATCTTCGGTGTATGGAAAAGTAGTTATTTGTGCTTCAATACTAGTAAAAGTAATGAATGAAAGCAAAAATAAGGATAAAGTAATCTTTTTCATTTTTTTGGGTTTATTAAAAATTATTTATTCCCTTATAATCCATTGATTTTAAAGGAATTGATTTATTTATTCTGATATAAGATTTGGGGGACTACACATTACGATGGTTTGTCGTTTTTTATACAGTAATTCGAATATATAAAAAATGGCTATTAACAATAGATTAACATTATTATAATAGACTAACTACCTTATTTATCGATAAATGGTTTTGACAGTTTTTGAAAGGATTTCAATTGGATGTAAACCGGGAAATGATCGCTATATCCTCCTTTGTATTTTTTACCAATAAAGGTTCTAAATGGTTGACCTTTATATTTGCCATGGTATTGGGTTAGAGATTTTATGTTAAATACATTTGCGTTGGTAAATCTTAAATTAGAATTATTGATATCAAAAAAATTAGTTGAAAATAATATTTGGCCAAACAAATTCCATTGAAAATTATAGTTTAAACTTCCTTTTTCATGCGATAAAACAGTTTTAAAAGGATTGTAAAGATTACTTTCTGTTTCCATTAATTCTATGCTATCATTACTAGGATTGTCATTAAAATCTCCCATAACAATAATTTTAGCATTTAGATTTTCCTTTTTTATAGACTTAATTATAGTGTTTACTTTATTTGCTGCTGCTATACGTTTAAATTCACTTTCTTTTTCTCCCTCTCTGCGAGAAGACCAATGGTTGACCATTATATGTATACGTTCATTGTTTAATATGCCTTGTACTAATAATATATCTCTGGTATAATCTTGAATTCCCAGGTCATTTTGAAGATAAACAGAAAATGTTTCTGAATTTTCAACTTTAAAAACATCACCCTTATATAGAAGTGCCACATCAATACCTCTTTCATCTTTTTAATCGAAATGAATGTAGCTATAAGCTTCATTGTGCAAATTTTTGCTTTCAACTAAATCTGTCAGCACCTTATTATTTTCAACTTCGGCCAAACCAATAATGACCGGTGCAAATTCTGTGTCCTCTTTACCGATATTGGAAATTACCTTTCCTAATTTTTTTAACTTATTTTGATAACGTTTTGTTGTCCATCTTTTTACAGATGTTGGTAAAAAATCATCGTCATTTGTGAAAGGGTCGTTTTCTATATCGAATAAATTTTCAATATTATAAAATGCTATGGTATAAGATTCAGCTGTGTTAATCATAGGATTAAAATATAGGTTTTTAAAACTTATAAGGAATAATCCATTTGTTTAACTTTGCACTTTAATTACTTTATGATAGAAAAAAAAGATATAGCATTAGAAAAAGCTGTTTTAATAGGTGTCGTTACTAAAGACCAAGACGAAGAAAAGTCTCAAGAATACTTAGATGAATTAGAATTTCTAAGCTTTACGGCAGGTGGTGAGGTGGTAAAACGTTTTACACAAAAAATGGCCATGCCAAATCCTAAAACCTTTATTGGTTCTGGTAAGATGGAAGATGTGATGCACTTTGTAAAGGAAAATGATATCGGTACTGTAATTTTTGATGATGAATTATCTCCTGCACAAGAACGTAACATTAGTAAAATACTTAACTGTAAAATTTTAGATCGTACAAACCTCATCTTAGATATTTTTGCACAACGTGCGCAGACGAGTTATGCCAGAACTCAGGTAGAATTAGCACAATGCGAGTATCTGTTGCCAAGACTAAAAGGTATGTGGACTCACTTAGAAAGACAAAAAGGGGGTATTGGTATGCGTGGACCTGGTGAAACAGAGATTGAAACAGACAGACGTATTGTTCGTGATAAAATTGCGTTACTAAAGGCTAAGATTAAAACCATTGATAAGCAAATGGCAGTACAACGTGGTAATCGTGGGAAAATGGTACGTGTTGCTTTAGTTGGTTATACTAATGTTGGTAAGTCTACATTAATGAATGTGATTAGCAAAAGTAAGGTCTTTGCAGAAAATAAACTTTTTGCCACACTAGATACAACGGTTAGAAAAGTTGTAATAGGTAATTTACCATTTTTGGTTAGTGATACGGTTGGTTTTATAAGAAAGCTACCAACACAATTGGTGGAGTCTTTTAAGAGTACTCTTGATGAAGTAAGGGAAGCAGATTTGTTGCTCCATGTTGTTGATATTTCGCATTCTAATTTTGAAGAACATATAGATTCTGTTAATCAGATTTTGGATGAAATTGACAGCAAAGACAAACCTACTATAATGGTATTTAATAAGATTGATGCATATAAAGCAGCGCCTTTTGATGAAGAAGATTTAATAGCTGAGCGCACACCAGTAAATTATAGTATTGAAGAGTGGAAAAAAACCTGGATGTCTAGAATTGGTGATAATGCCTTATTTATTTCTGCATTAAACAAAGAAAACCTTGATGAGTTCAGAAAACGCGTGTATAAAGAAGTAAGAGAAATACATGTTACCCGTTTTCCTTATAATCATTTTCTATATCCGGATGTTGAGGATATTACATAAAAAAACAGGTCTAAATTTAGACCTGTTTTTTTATGTAATCGTTTTCCCTATTAGAAAGCGTAGCTTAGACCAATAGTGTAATACGATTGTAATTTGTTGTC